>Ga0065711_1032690_pt1 | contig 26874 bp, 9 predicted proteins | sample Hoacrofraction12_FD_59098 | JGI IMG/M metagenome (GOLD analysis project Ga0065711, IMG submission 59098) | Hoatzin crop microbial communities from Cojedes, Venezuela - Epithelial fraction 12 v2 (version 2) | ecosystem: Host-associated > Birds > Digestive system > Esophagus > Crop | place... | reverse complement strand
TCTTTCTTGAACTGGGGAGCCCAGAACTGGACAGAGTACTCCAGATGGGGCCTCACTAGGGCAGTGTAGAGGGGAAGGAGAACCTCCCTCGACCTGCTGGCCACGCTCTTCTTGATATGGGACTTCAGGACATGGTTTAGCAGGCCTGGTGGTGTTGCGTTGACGGTTGGACTTGATGATCTTAGAGGTCTTTTCCAACCTTAACGATTCTATGATTCTATTCTATTCTATGATTTCATCATGAAAATACTGTCAATGCCATGAAAATAATTTCAGGCAGTGAAATATGATAGACAGTCTTCTGCCCAGAGCTGTGTGGATTTTGTTTGTCAAAAATTACTTGGAATAAATCTTGATCTATCCATAGAGGCTAGAACAACGGTGTTGCAAGATAAATTATGGAACAACCTTCAACTCAACTTATTTTAAAGCAGACTTGCTTGGTTTCTAGTAAATAGAGAGATTAGCCTGAAGCATGGTCACCACAAGCAAAGCATAAAGGCATTAATTTAACTTTAAACACTTGAATGGTTTTTGAGATTCCTAATCAACCTGTTGTTCCTGTTCTATCATTCATTTTGAATGCACATTCATTTTTTTAACTTAACACCACCTGTGACAGTATTTTAGCTCTACCATATGCAGATGTTAAATCTACATAAGACTCCTAGCAATATGCACCCTGAGTTCCACGCCTCACAATTTCCACCCCACATTTGTACCCAAACCACAACAGAGTTGTTAGTTGAAACTAAAATATGCTAGCAGGAAACAGCATCAGTTAAAAGATGCATCATTAAAAAAAAAAAAAAGGTGGCCTATAAGTGATACTGCCTGTAACTGTCAGGTTATCACTGATTTCTTATGCCAGCTAAAGCAAGAAAACTGGAAAGCTACCAGAAATGCCAATTTATACATTTTTAGAAAGTATTTGGCATGGTACAAACTGTAGTTTAATACTGACAAAAACACCACCTTGCATAAAAAAGGATGATTTTCATAGAGCAAATGAATGAACGTTTATGGAATTCAATAAATAAAATAAATTAGAGATCAAGACATACAGCCTGAAATTCATACATCTGTCTTGGTGACATATGTCAATTTAGGCTTTTTTCATAAATAGGCAAATTATTGCCAACCAATACAGGTAATTATTTTCTGAATGAGTTGCTACCATATGTTCTACAAATTCTTCTTCAGTACTCCTAAATGTTTGCTAAAAGATGATGGGACTCCTGCAAATTCTTCTTAGTCATAAAAAACAACCCTCCTATACAATCTCAAATATTTATATCAGCAAGAACTAATTACGAAGTGATGTTTCACAGAAACTTATGCCGGATCTACCATTAAGTATTTTCATCAAATATGATGGCTAATTTTACTCTAAGTAATAAAAAGCTCTTTCATGTAGTGTAATTTAAAATGACCACATTTTTCAGCAAATGAAATGACATGTTGACAATGAAATTTAAGCAACCTCAAGAGTACCATAGAGGTTTGACTAAATAATGATCAGATGAAAAATTAGTTGGGTAAGTCTTACCAAGGATGTCCACACATTACAGTTAAGTCTGCACTGAAATACTGCATAAACATATACTTCTTCAGGGCTTTTTTTTTTTTTTTTTAAATGAGTGTTTTTCATTTGGAGATTGTATCACGAACAGATGTAGGATAATGTTAATAGTCCCTTCTGGAAACATTAATCACAAGGTTTTACTTATTATTTGGTGTCAGCATTTAAAAGTTAAAGCATTTCCAGAACTGTCACCATTGAAATATTCCTTTTGCTTAAAGCTAAGTTACAAAACAGTAATTTATTTTACAGTCCCAGCATCTTTTTTAAGGCATATATAGGAAGGAAAATGGTAGGCAATGCCCAGTTCACATGGCAAGAGTGTAGACTGACAGTAGTAAGCCTGTTTCTACTTTAGGAAGTACTCTACTGAACTTTTAAAATGTTTGAGCAAATTTAAGTCTCCACAAAAGAGATTTTGCTTGTCAGGATGATACTAACACAATGCTTTCAAAGGTGGACTTTGCATTCCCAGCTCACTGAGCAAACATTAACCAGAATCAAAACAAAAGCAGGCTTGGGCCTTGTTACCAAAGAGACCTCACCCTCTCTTCCAAATATACTCCCACATCTAGAACATTGTGCAGGTGAAGCAGACTGCTACTACTTCAAAACACTTGTCAATGTATGTGCAGAAATGTCCCACTAACTATATTCAAAACACCTAAGAAAGTAACAAAACCAAGTCCGTATCCTTCTATTCTCAGGTAATGACTTTGCTGGTTACTTTAGTGTCCTGGAAGTCAGGAACTCTGCATTATTCTTCCAGTTCAAGATTTGCTACTTTTTACTATGCACTTTTGTATTTGGGTTATTGGGAAAAAAACCGCAAGCCTGTCCTTTAAGCGTCAATGAAATGTAATCAAACATGGCAGCACAGTCTCAACATCCCCAAAATCATTCTCCACTCACATTTGACCAAGGTGGAAGTTATTAACTGCTTCACATGAGATTTACCTTAGGTTTTAACGCAAGCAGATAAGAGAAAGACTATTCACTTGTTTAAAAAATTCTATATTTGTCAGCATTTAAAGGCCAAGAACTTTTTCTATAACATCCTCCATCATCTCTTCCCTTTTAGAATATACATGATGAACATCAAATAAACTCCTCCCAGAGACGCCTGTATCTCTCCACTGGCTCTAGAAATGAACCAGCTTCAACTAAGCAACAAGTTTTTAGAGCTCTCAAGGGATGTGAAACTAATCCTAAAGACCATTTAGTTCTGAAATTTCAGCCTTAATCCTCCTCTGCCTAACTCTATAACTGGCCCTTTAGATCTTGCTTGGCACTTCTGGAGAACAATAGCAAAGGGCTAAAGTAAACAAGGAGGTGCTTTCTCTTCCATGTTTAGTAAAAGGGACCACATCGTCCAGTCTGTACAGAAAACTGGCTTAAGCCTGCTCCTTGGCAAACTGATTCTCTATTTAGTTTCCACAGTATAATTTTCAAAAATGTCCATGTGAAAATGCAAGCACGTGCACCAAGGATTATTTTGACACATGGCATCCATCATCTGGATTTACTAATTTTCCAAAATAAACTGTTTTGTCAGTTTCCCTGTGCATGTGAATTTTTGAGTAAAGGCAATGTGTAACATTACAAGACACATTCATGTGCTGACCTTTCACAAAACCGAAATTGTTAGTAAAGCCAGGGTAGTGGGAAGCACTCCGTTTTCATTTTGGTCACAAGACCAAGACACCCAGATCTGAAAAGAGAAGCTGACTAGCACTAGCTTGTGGCCTAATTCTGCTTGGTCACATGAATGATCTGACTGAGGATTCAGCATTAACAAAAATTACTTGCACCACAAAATGTTTATATAAGTAGATCTTTTCAGAACATTTATCTGCATATGACGTGCACAAACTAGGCCTATAGAAGTAACAGTAACTAACTGCAGCTTATTTCCAGATCTAATTCCAGAGGCTCTATGTTTCTTTAGTTTGGCACAGGTATTTCCGCAGCACGTGCAGAGCCGAGTTTTGTGTATTCCTTCCTACTCCTATAATCACAGCCTAATCCCTACTTTTACAGAATATCCCTTATTACTTCCCATTCACAGGGTATTTACACACTTTCAGTTTATTGACAGACTGATTTCTTCCTTACTTGACAAGGCGTACTTTTTTTTTGTATTTCCAGGTAAATACTACACTGGATTTGAATATATTTAGAAACCAAAATTCCAACCTTTGTATATAAGCACCCACCATGGAAAGAGGAGTTACCAACACCAGTCACTTAAAGATGCAGCATGCTCCCCTATCAGGCCACAGAGCAATGTAGCTACAGTTCCTCCCTTCGCTCCAGTCTGCCTTCTGGAACGAGTTTATATTACTTCACAGTTTTTCAAGACAATTTGCATAAGATCAGTTTATACACATTCTCTTTGACCAAATCATGGCTCACATTTTTACACCAAAGCTTTTTCAGCACTCATACATGCTGTCTCATAAAATTGACCTCTACTTGAAAGAGGTCACAGTAATACAGGTTTTTAAGCTTCATAATCTAAATTTTAAATACACTGAGTTAAAACCAACTTTTCTTCAGTTTGGGTGGGTTCCTAGGGGAAGGAAGCTTACACAATCACATGTTCTATCCTTCTTTCCATCTGTCATTAAATTTTGAACCGATCCACTCATTTCAACTAAATGCAATGCAGGTAAAACAACTATAATTCCAAGACCTGTTTTTTTACAGCAAACCCTTAAGAAGCCAGCCTTGCTCCTTCTCCTTTCACTTCCACCAAAGACAGGAAGAAACTTCAAAGAAGCAACAGCAGTCACCATCCTCAAAGCGCTAGAAAACCGCAAATCTGTTTCATCAGGTCTCTGTTCCTCAGATCAACCTTAACTTCCATTCCTAGCTCAAATACAGTCCAGGTCCTGTCCTCCTACTCCTCAAGGCAGTGAAATCTAGTTTTGCCTTTAACTGGCAGTGGGTACCCCTCTCCATGAATTACATTAGCAGAGTAAAAAATCCTGCTTTGGGGACTCTTAGCTTCCACTTTTCTACAGCTGCAGTGTTCAGAACAATCAAAAACTCTGAGGGTCTGAAAACACATCTCATTTGTCTCAGCTTCTGGGTACCCAGCTCCGGACAACAACACTGGAACTGTCCAGGATCAACATCAATTTAAGTCTATGTTTAGAAAGTACTTCTGAAAATACAGTTACAGACAAAATTGTAACACTGAGCAGCTTTTAGCTAAGAATCTTTCACAGACCTAAATGAAACCCTTACACAGTCCTTGTGGCGTGGTCTGGAGCTGCACTCACCCCCTCTTAGAAACTGCTATGCCTGCATGACCTGAGCTGTGCACAGCCATTACTGCTGGAGATCTTCACTAATCCCATACCTCATCACAGCTGCCAACTCCAATTCTTTCGGAAGATGTAAAGGAATACTTCTCTGCTCCATCTCCCTCTTCTCCCATCCCCACCCCATGGATAAAAATCCACATATTCAAAAAATCCAGACATAAAAAAAATAACAAAACTTTTCTTCCCCTTCAAGCACTGCTCCTGCCTTAAACAATATCAAGTAAAAGCACTTCTGTAAGGGTGAATAATCAATTTATCTTCTTACAAGTATCTGTATATATAAATAATGCAATGATCCTTAAAGTGTATAATCTGCCTTTGTAGCAGAAGGAAATTTATTCTGCAAGGACACAGAACTTCCCACCCACACAGCCCCAGAGTGTGCCCGTCAGGGACATCTGACTTAGTACCTATTGTATTACATGACTCGGTAATAGGGGTTAGTGTTTTCAGTTTGCAGTTTCTGGCAGGATCCCCAAAGTAATTCTCAGTTAAAAGGTTAAATGTTGGTACTTGTCAAATGTGAAGACATACAGTGCCGTAACAATATGAAATCGCTTCCTTACAATTAAATTAATTTCAGCAGGTATTTAAATAGGGGTTGCAAATATTATGCCTTTGGGTAACCTGAAGAAATACCTACATGAAGTGCAATCATTTTCTGTCACTACTGTGTCTCAAGTGGAATACACGCCTGGTCTCCAACCAAACGATTCAAATACATGCAGGTCCAACAAACATTTGAATACTTTTGTTTCCATTAATAACCTGGTTTTGTTAAATTAGCGATGCTGTTTAAAAAATGACATTTTTGTTTCCAGTGTTAGTCTGTTTTCACACCCAAATATGTAAGCTAGCTGTAAATGAAGAAATAGTGATGCTTCCTGAAAATCACACAAAGAATCAACATCATCGACTACGAAGAGGCAATACTGAATAAATTGAACTCCCCTTCAAGGTTAACATTCCTCTAATCAAACTGTTAAATAATAGAATTACTCCTCTTTTATAGAGCCATAGAAAAAGGCTTGGGAAATAGAACACACCTGAAACAAGGAAAACACAATAAATGATAGATAACTTCTGGGAACTGAAAGCTAACTCTTACCCCCAGCGAACTCAAGAATAATACTTAAATAATCTTCAAGACATATATGACTGGGCCTCAGCAGAGGCCAGTAGATTCTTGTGTCTAATTTGATTGAGGAGTGAGAATTATGAAAACATATTAAAGTATATTTATTGAGAATTTTGAAGCAGTCTGGACGCGTGGCTAAGGCTCTGGCCTGGATTCAGAGGATGAACTAACAAGACTTTCATAAGTTTCACTGGTTCTAATACTCTTGCAAGCACTTAACTTCTACATGTTTCAGTCTCCTTGGGTGTAAAGGGACAATAACAATGCATACCCTAATTTGAAATGTACTTAGACATCTGTCGATGAAAAACATTTCATAGTTATTTTTAATTAAATTAATTTTCAAATCTGTTAAGTAAAATACTAGTCTCAAATGCGGCTCCTGTTACATTAGGAGGTCAATGCAAAAATCCTATGCCTAGATCATTTTTGAAGTGTTGCAGGATTTAAAAAAAATCTGTGCAATTAAAACTTGGACTTGGCAAAGTCTTACAATTGAACTCAATGTTAGTGATGGGATTACCCTTGTATTTAAAGTTAAGCATATACACAACTTCTGTGTTTAAACGCAGAAGTTCAGCTTGTCTGCAAGAAACATACTGCACAGAGAAACAAAGCAAGAATAAATCTTAATTTTCCTGTGCAGATGTGACACACACACACATCCCCACCTTGTAACTTGTCCTCCATTCATCAGCTGGTGTGTTTATTTTTGCTATACGTGATGTGACTAGCAGAACTTAGGCAATGAAAACTTTTTAATCAAGTGAAGATCTTTTGAAAAAAAAAAAATGAGGACCTGCTCCACTTCTCAGAATGCAAGGTCAAGAGTTATATACACACATCTAGAGCTCAATTTCATTTAGTTAAGTTTACAGCTAAGAAAAGGAAACATTTCTTCATACAACCTGTGAAACCCACCGGCACATAGAGTTACTGAAATAAATAATGTTTTGGCAGTAACAGAGACAGAATTGGGTAAGCATATTACCATTAATAATCTATGTACTTATGCAGATTATAACACTGTAGCAGATCACAAAGCCCACATGAGTAAATCAGAGAGAAGTTACTTGCATCTGATGCACAAAACTACTCTTACCCCCAGACAAAGCACTACAGAAATGTTTTCATGCACTCACCTACCACTAGAGTATCAGGGTTTTCAACCAGTAGATATATGAGTAGTCTTGTATTTCAGTGCCTAGAACACAGAATCAGAAATTAGCATCTTACTATCAGTAGTTGTTTGTCCAGCCTCACATTGTAAGATAGGAGTGCAGTAAAAACTAACAATAACTTGGAGTGAAACACATACATTGCTATGGAGTATGAGGTGGAAAAGTTTTAGACATTTTTGAATGATTAACTCAGCTCACCTCAACTTTATCAACTTCAGTGAAGGGCATTTTCTTATACTTCTCGCAAAACAAAGACACAAGACTGAAAACAGTTCTACCTCTGCTAAACATTTCCCGAGAGACATGGCCCTCTGAGCTCTTTCTTTGTACTCCTGGGAAACGCCCTGGGGAACTATGGGATATGTGGTCTTGACTTTAAAGTGCTAGCACCATTAGTCACGGAAATTAGAAATGAGTTATTCCTACACTCCAAGAAATGAATAGGAATATAGGGAGAAAACAGAAACTACGTATTTGTTCCTGATTTCTTATTTATTTTCCTTTTTTCCCTTCATTCTATCTCTATAGAGGCAGAATATGCGCATTTCTTTTTTCGCTTTCCAGGCTTGGTTAGAGAAATACGGTCAGGTTACATGAGGCTTAGAAGACAAACAAGTCATGGCAAAAGGAAGGAATGAAGCATACATCAGCAGAGAAGATGATATATGAAACTTAAAGGAGATGGGGCAGTGAAGGCACCCGCATGGCTTCATTGCTGCAAAGCACAGCTGTAGACCAAACATTGCACTGTCTTTAAAATGATGAAAGGAAACAAGTCAAAACTATAGGGAGCCTTTTCCATTCTGTATCTATTACTTCCTATGTATGCCCAAGACTACCTTTTATTTTTTTTAAGCAAAACCAAAAATCACCGCTAGGTTTCTTTCTCCCTTCCAGTGGAACAACGAGCTTGCTTTGTTCACAGCCTCTGCTACACAGCCACAGTGATGATGACCCGGTGCTAGCCACGGGCAGATGCTTCAGCACTCACCCATTGAGGGCACTTTCTACATTGCTGCAATCAGTTTGGCAACCAGAGGTGGATTGTAATGCCAAACAAAGTTATCTGCATCCTTTACAGACTACCAGGAGGTTATCTGAAAGCTGTTATATCTGTAGAAAGCTAGGTTACACCTGTAGTGATATACGTACCTCAAATGTCTGATATTCCATGGTAACTACTTCTGCGTGTGCTCTGACACACCACTAACTGTCATCAGTTAACTTGACCTCCTCTTCTCCACCTGTAACTGCATCATGAAGTTCCTCTTATTGCAGAACCACAGCAGTGACAAAGGCAGTTAACAAAGCATACTTTATGGACTGTAGTTTCACCATCATTTGTACCTTGTAGTAACTTATTTTTATACCCGCTTCTCTTTAAGCATGTGAAGTATACCAGCAGCTGCCAAACTGAAGATTAAGCTGTGTTTCCTTATATTGTTTTGTAAGACCATTCCAAAATAAGAGACGACACCACCCGTGTCAGGAGAAAAAGCTGGGGAAAGAAGGAAACAAGTAAACATGAGAAAATGCAAGAAAGTGGAAAAATATGAACTATTATAATCTGTAGACATCAGGACTTTGGGTCTGATGAGAGAGAGGAGAGAATGGGAGAGAAAGAGATGCTGAAGCTTAGGAAAGGAGAGTAGTTTAGCAACAGTATGCTTCCCAATGAGATGGGGAAAGGGGGAACAAAATACTCAAGTAAGGGTATCTTTTGGGCTTAGTAAGGTAACTCTTCCAGAACACTATGGGTTAGATTTAGAGCTTTTGGATTAGAATAGTTTTCTTGGAGTTAAGAGCAGAGTCAGCTTCTTAGCTCAGAAGGAAATTTCCATTCAGGAAATTCATAATCGCAGCCTTCAGTACCAATCAAGAGAAGAAGACAGGATTGTTTTCATTTTTTTTAGTTGCACATGAAGTCAGTAGAAGGAAGGGTGATTACTACACATAGGTATAAACTGTGAGGTGCATCAGCCCTAAAAGCACTACGGCCATAATTTGTGTTAAATTCTTTATGGCCTTTTTATGTCATAGGACTAGGGCACTAGAAAACGATTTTTATGAGCTAGTCTACAATTGCTTTATTAAGCCATTCAGCTTTCTCATTAAGATACAATCAACTTATATTAATTTAAATATAAGTTTTAAAGTTATAGCCAGCTGTATCAAACTCTCACTTTATTTTCACATGTATAGATTCCACTGACTTATTTTGTCAGGTTCAGATAGTTTAGTTCCATACTCAGTCAAAATTGATTCCTTCTGGGAAGCCTAAACACCTCTATATTTAGCTCTTTGGGTTTATTTTGTCAACAGCTATGCTACTTTTGTCAACAGCTATGCTACTTACTCTTCTTCCTTCTAATGCAATGTCCATTTTTTAGCAAATTGAAATTCCGTAAATTTACCATTACCTTAAAGCATCAAAGGTAAGACATTATTAAGCCCAACAGGAGATGAAGTACGGCCTTCAGGAAAACAACAATGTCAGATGTTAACTCAGCATGGAAAATTATATGGGTTCTGGTCTTTGCATCTTGAAAAAGAAATAGTAGAGTTAGAGAACACATAGAGAGAGCAGCTAAAGTAATTGATGGCTTGCAGCAGACTTACAAGGAGAGACCAAAAAGTCTAGGATTTTTAAATCTGGAGAGAAGATCAAGGGGGAATACAATCAGGATTTCCAAAATGATGATGGAAGTGTGAAAAATTAATGTAGAAATTGTATTAACAAAAATTCTTCAATTTGCAGGCTATTAGAAGGCACTGAATAAACACAAAACACAAAACAAATAAAGCACTTCTTTACGCAATGGGCAATGTACTTCCTGACCTTGGTGGCACAGAGGTGGCAAGGACAGCACGTACCAGCAGGATCAGAAAGGGATTCTACAACTTCATGGACAACAGATCCATAAGTGTATAATACCCAATGATTATTGGTGGGATGTACACACTGATATCCCTACATAACAACTGCAGGTGCTGGGGAGTCTATGGAGAATGGACCCCAGCCGGGGGCTAGGCTCATGTACGCTCCTTACGGAGTGTCTCCTGTTGCAACAGTCGGAGCCACAGAGCTCCTCTGATCCAGTAAGGCATTTCTTATCTTCTTATTTAGATGACCTTAAGAAAACAGTCACTTTATTTAACTATTCACTAGGAAAATGTTACCTGACCTATATACCAAAAACTTGAAGACAGCCGCACACCAGTCAGATTATTTGTGAAACGTGCAGCCAAATTAGGATGCTAGAGGAGAGCTGTGTAGAAATGTCAGAATGCATTAACCTGCATTGTATATAGACTAGGAATGCATAGATAAAAGAACAGTATTTCTGTATTTAATTTGGAAGATCTGATCAATAGTGTTACTTATATTTATCCAGAGTGCAGTGCACTGGTATATATACGAAGAGTTTTTCACAATGCAATAATTGCCCCAATTGCAGAAGTCACACAAAATAAAAGCTTCACATGGAAAACTATTACATTGTCAAACCAGTATGCAAACTTTAAGATTGTGGGTTCTACTTTTTTTTTTTGAGACATAATGTTGAGAAAAACATCACCATCCTTCCTGTGAGTAAGGAGCATAGCAAGTTCCCTGAACAAAAGCGCTTCTTTCAAGAGAAGTTCTCCTGAAACCACAAGGAGCAAGGAAATATATCTTAAGTAACGCATCTTAAATTTTTCAGGATATATTACAAACACAGCTGCACAAATGTTAGCATATGAAAAAAAAAAAGAATTTTAGCCAATTAGCATGCAACTCATCATTTAAAAGCCCCTTTGGCGTCATTTTTTGTTTCAGTCAGAAAAATTTAAATTTCAATTGCAACTGTTCTGGGATATTTATTTTATCGTAATCCACTTTTCAAAGCCAGAATCTACTTTCATTGAAAAAGATGTTTCTAAAATGAAACATCTGGCTAAAGGAAGAGGAGTAGTTTTGGCATTGCTGGGCTTTAAAAATCTTACATATATGAACCTGTGGTGACACGCACATCAAAACGAAAAAAATTAAGGAAAAAGGCTGTCATGGGCTTAATCCTGCCAGCAGGACAATTGTTTATCATCTTAAGCAGAATTATTACAGCAGCTTTTAGAGTATTTCAAAAGTACGACTTCTCTTGACCAGAGAACATAAAACACTGATTGACGTCTATATAAATTTCCACACACCATATTTATTTTCATACACTGCTGCATTCTAGTTATGAATGGGAAATACTTATGAAAGATTCTTCTTTGAATATGATGTCATTCTGATTAGACCACAAACCTGTTGACAATTTTATCAAGATTTTGGCTGACTGTAAATTAAGAGAGTCTTTTTAATGAGAAGAAAATTATTCTGGTTTTATGATACCTTCCTTCCTTCGGTGCTCAGAGATGGAAGCAGATAGAAAGGGACTTCAGCAAAGATATTTTTGAGCAAGTTATAAACACAAGTTGAACTGGGAACATGAAATATTTTCTTTATTGGGAAGTAAAGATGCCTGATCAATCTAAATGCATGAAGTGGAATAAGTACACCATTTGTACTATTAATGGGTGAAAAATGAATGTAATAAAAAATAAATGATAACAGAGCATGTGAAAATCTGGATATCCATGAATTTTGGAATAAATGTTGGCACTGGGGAGCAGCTTCTAGCCGTGTACACTGATTTGCTAGTCTTTCAGAGAGGTAATGACAGATGTCCTTTAGTGCCGCTTTAATGCATTCACTTCCAAATCCATAAGGATTTGCTAAATTTTGTGGCCTTCTAGAAAGGGTGATTTTCCCTACAGCATCAGGGTTTGATCTACTATAGTGAAAATATCTTAAGGCATTACAAATTCTCAATTAAATCACCAAATAAAAAATAAAATCTCATGCAATTTTTACACACTCCTTAAAACAGTGCCATCTAAGCACTAACCAAAGAGAAGTAACCTAGGATAAAGCAAGAAATTAGGAAGCTTCTCCATTAGACTTTTGGGTCACGCCTTCAGCTTTATCCACAGTATACTGTGCTATTCCTCTAGTAAACTGATACAGCCTGTAATAAAACTAGTTAGTTCTTCTTATTCCATCGCACTATGCTTGTTCCAGAACCTCGCTCTTCTGTTAGTTAGAAATCTAAACTACAGCTCAAATTTCCTCAAGGCCAGTTTAAATCGATATGTTTGCATTGAGTTCTCGTCTTCTAAATAGCACTGCTTTTCTGGTATTTTTCTCCCATGGATATATTTATAAGTCACATCTCAGATGCCAATTTTGCTAGGCTAAATAAACCATTGCCAATTTAGTTTCTTCTTACAGATAAGCTTATCATTCCCATGATTCTGGTAACTCTTCTGCGGATTTGTTGTGGTTTGAGTTCCCCTTTTTTCAACACAGAAAATTGGAGTTGTACATGGTCCTCAGATACAGCTTTATCATGCCTTGTCAGGCACAGAAACTTCCTTATTTCACCTGGGAAGACTTGGTTAATTTCAAACTCCGTTTTCCCTTTTGTGCCTGGAACGTGTTGCTGGCTACTAGCTATCCTGTGATCACCTAATATACTCGGTCCATCCTTCCTCTATCGCTTCCAAACAAAGATCTTCCAGCTTACATCAGAAACTGTCAGTGATGCCGAAGTGCCTGACCTTGCACTTCATTAACTTTCAGCCTGTTCCTAATACTCCAAACCTAGAGGTCATCCAAGTCTTCCTGCAAGGTATTCCTGCCCTTTCTGCATTAGCAATGGGTCCCAACAGTGTATTATCATTGTATTTCCTCAACATTTTCGGTCTTCTTATTCCAAAGTCATAAAACTTGCCCAGTCCCCTGACTGATCACCAAGGAAGTTCATCTGTAACCGTCCTTCCTGCCTAGTACTTCCCCTCTCAACAGAACCCACTCTCCTCTCTCCTTCAGGAAGTTCCTTACCCATAGTGCCTGTACAAATCCCCACTTCCTACAGTCTAACACTAGGATTCCCCTGTTGCTCTCTAGCAAGTGTTTTGCAGCAAAACATCTAGAACAGATATAATTTTTCTAGACAAGCTGTTATTTTAAATACCTGTTTAATGGGCTATGATCTAACTTTGGCAAGCACATCTCACATGTCATCACTTTTTTTTTTCCTCCAGTCTCTATCTTTAATTATATTTTGTCTTTAACACTTGTTCTCAAGCCTTGAAAGCATATTATATCCACTACAGGACGGAGTATGGAGTGGCACACAGATTCAGATCCTGAATTGTATCTAGTCTTGAAGAATAATTTAAAATGATTTTTCTTCCTCATTGCTTTTCTGCCAGTGGATTGGAGGACAGTGTGTCTTACACAGAGATTGTTCAGTACTTTCTAATTCTAGAACATTTGTTTGATTGAGATCTTTACTAGAAAGAGATGACAGATACGGAAAAGCTTCTACACAGTGGGAAACAAGATAAAATAACATTCTAGTTGAAAAGACATAACTTGAAGGAAATGTGGTTGAACAGGGAATGACTAGTCATTATTTTTCCACAAAAAAAAAAGTAGGAGCACCACATAAAACAAACAGAAGAAAGAATATGTTGCCATAGGATATGTGGAAGTCACAAGTAAGAATGTCCTACGAAGTGGATTTGATCAGTTCATGAAAGATAGATATGCCCATGTCTATTAAATACCATAACCCAGCACAAGGTGTTCTTAAGCTGCCAGTTTCCAAAATTTGAGCTGGTCTATACTTGACCTTATAAGAAATAGCCACTTTTAGGAATTCATTAAATGAGTATCTGGTCTGACACTGTGATTTTCCGTGTAAAACATGATTGGATGGAACACCTAATACAGCTAATTCATTTAATGATCTCCAATTATATCATCCATGACACTGAACAGAACTCAGGCCCCTTCATCAATGCATAGGAAATATCCCTTAGAAATTAACGGAACATATTTCCGTACTTTATTCATCCACCCACACAAAATTCCAGAAGACTGTACGATCCTATTTTATCATGATTCTCAACAATTTACTCAGCTCTCTGCTGAAGTGAACTTGGTCCCACATCCCTCTTACACAGCACAGAAAGTATTTCTTCCCTTTAACTTTTACATTCTTTGAAATTTTGTAATAACAAAACATAAATAACTAGTCACATATTGAAAACCATGAAGATCAGTTTTACAGAAAACCTTAGCACTTTGATGTAGTTAAGCGAAGCATCTCATGTCCAATACAAACTCTATTTGACAGTATACCTGTAAGACTCACACACACTAGAGTTCAAATCCAGCCAAAAATATGTTTCCTGCTGAAGCATAAAACAAAGTCAGAGCCCCCAGAAGGAGGCTGTGGGTGGAAGAGAGATGGGGGCTGAATCACTTTTCTCCCAAATTCAAGGAATTGTTTTGGCTTCTTCTTTGCTGAGGTCATTTTCTGTCTGCATAGATAATAATAAATAAATACATTGTAATCACTGTAGATTTGTGAGGCAACTGCAGCTATTTGCGCTCTTGCAGAAAGCAAGGCTGGGAAAATAAGCTGGCAACTTTTTTGATGTCACATGTCAAACAAAAACACGCTTAGATACGATTTCCCTTATTCATCTATACTTTTTAAAAAAAAGAAAAAGAAAGAAAAAAAAACAACCACAGATGGCATTAAACCCATAGTGTGTGGGCAGCTATATTATATGCCCACTTTGCAGACTTCAGCAGGAGCACTCACAGGCTGGTAACAACACTGACAAAGCAAATCCTACCCCAACTGATTCTCACACACCCTTGGCAATCAGTTCTCTTGCTGCTTATTTTTCTGTCTTAAATTAATGTTCCAAATCCTACACTACTAGCTACACCCTGCTGATTTTATGTCATACTTATGAACACAATACGATCATTAGAGGGTTTCTCCAGATAAGCCACCACAGAAATAAACCTCACATTTTATTTTGTTTTTCCTGAAAGAAAATTTCTTGATGTGACATCTTAATTTGGATATCTATTGACTGGTGTAGCAAGCTGTCTCTACCTCCAAGCTCCCAGCTGCTTCCTCTACAGATATTAAACTTTTGGGGGCTTCAACAGGAAAAGGCCAAGGTTCAAAATATTTGTAAATAATACCATGACATTTCCTGAAGTGGACCTTATAAGGTCAATTCACCTGGCACATCACCTTGTGAATACTGTGATTTGCTGAAGTGATTTTCAAACTCTCATTAAAATAAGTGTTGCTTTTTTCATTAGCAGTGCCTTTCCCACCACAAGAACAGACTACAGGAAGCTACTAATGGTACTATTTCAGGCCCAAATTCCCACTCATCTAGAGCTTTGGCATATAAAGGGACATAGGGACCTGCTTTGGGACCCCTACCAACATGCTATTCAAGAAATATATACCTCAGGCTTCACACTATTTTATTGCCAACTTTTTGCCATTTCCTCTATACATTTATTTAGGTAGACTTAAATCAAAAAGATACAGTATGTTGCTTTTCCATTTCCAAATTCTCCAGAGGTCCTTGTACCTAAGCCTAGCAGAGATAAGAGACAAAGGAAGGAGGCACAAGGAACCCCAGCCATTTCAGTTATGAATGCACAGCTTCTAAGTGGTCAATTAATTGAATTTGCCCTGCCCCCAAACATAAACTACTGAAAACAGCCAGATCTTTCACATACAGTGAAAAGAAAGTTTCGGCTGACTTAGCAGGAAGAATTAAAAAATAACAATATTAGCAGCCTTATAGGACTCCACATTCAAAGCCGACAAAAAGATACTCTTGGAAAAAAAAAAATTTCTGTATCTTGCCTAGGGCTGGTGGCATGTCTCTAAGGATATCCACAAAAAACGCCCCAAAATTAATCCCTATTGGCTTGCTGAACATGGCATTTCTCAGTTGCTAATGTTACAATCAGAAGTGCCAGTTTACTTAACAGGAAGTACTTTAAATTATCTTAGTAACATGACTGAATATTAACTGTCACAACTACTGCTTGAGGCCCACATCATGAATGGGAGTGAGGATGTGGGCCTTAGTGCCTAAAGACCAAACAAGACCAGGACCCCTTCTTCTAAGTATTGCCAAAGCCTGCATGCACTGGAGCAGTTTAAGACAGCAGCACAGACAAAGGGAGGGGACGGCACATACAAAGAAGCAGAACAAGTGACATGAGACCACTTACAGTCATGTTAGTTCTACATTTATGTATTTAATTTTCATGGGTAAGACAGTGTGTCACTACCCGGGGCCTAGCTAGCTGTAGCGAAAATTGGTTGCCTTTAATTTCCCATTCTTGCAAAACAGAAGGCGCAGAGCATTACGAATGTGTATTTGCCCACCTATGAGATTTTGCAAGGTTTTAAGAGCCAGGAACAATATATTGCACAACATGGGTTATGCTGTGAAGTTCCAGCTTCCCTGAAGTCCACAGCAAAATTCCTATTGACTCAAGCAGAGCCAGGACTTCCTATCAGTTCCCAAGAGGTCAGCTGTCCTGAGAATTGTGAGCTGTGCGCATTGCAAAGAGTGAGTATCACCAACGCTTCAGCTTGCACTCACTCTTCTTGTGATCGTTTTTGCATGTGGTGGTTTTAGCTTTGCATGCTTTACAGATCAAGAAGCCACCACAGCATTCTGGTTTTGTTTTATTTATTTCATGCAATAACGAGGCACGCTTAGTTTCTGTTTTCCAACCAAAAGTGCTGCAGGGATGGAAATTAGATAAAACCTCATAACTCATCTGGTTTCCCATCCCCACCACTTAGCTCTCTTTGTAATTACTCATTTGTTGCAGCTCAGTTACTAAAACTTTTTCCTGCTCCAAATAAGCTTCAAACCTTGCCTCTTCAGCTTCAGTTACACATTATCAACAGAGCTTAAACTGTTCTTGCCTTACCAATGCATGTGTGGAATCTGAAGACAAATTGAGATTTCGATGAATTGCTGTCCCCATAAGGACAGTAGTTGACCATGGAAAGACATCGCAATTCTTTGGCAGTACTGCTCCTGACTGCTACTGCTGTCAGACCCTCTGACCTCCACAGACACATAGCAAAGAGGAGGAGACTAAGATGATCTGTGTAAACAGCTAGAGCCTGAGCTGTAGGAAATTTTGCAAGTTTGGTTTGCACAGGTTCTTGTGAAATTTTCCTTTGATTTTTCCATATACCTGTTTTTGCACCCCCTGAATTTCACTTTGAGTTTCAGGTTTGAACAAGAATGTTAAAAGCTCAAATTGAAACTCACTTGAAACCATCAGGTTTCATTTGCAAAACCGTAAGTGGGCTTCAAGTCATTTGAAAGGTGCAAATTAAGGAATTTAAGTGAAACTTACAACAGAGTTTTACATCTAAACGCAGAGAAAAACTTGAAAGTAGGCAAGTTTTGTGTGATTCTGTAAGAAACATTTTGTGCAGTAGTTGTCCTGGGCTTGCTCTTGGTGTATGTGGAGAAATGTGCTCTCTGCACTCACCTAAGATGTTGCAATCCTCTAATATGCTGGATTATTTTTTTCTTTAAACCTCTGCTTAATATGTCTCCTCCTTACTCTCTCTGGAGCAGAACCAGCACCAAGACCTTTGGGAAGTGAACTTTTATAAAAATTCCCCAGAAACATCCTCTCCTGTTTTAGAACCTAAGAGGGTCCTTGCTCGTTGTTATGCACCATCTCTCTTTATCTACAAAGACTAAAGCGCCAAGGATGGCCTTCAGCTGTCATTTCTGCCCCTCTGAATAGGGTATTACAGGATGTCTCATTCAGTGTTTGCAGTCACAGGAGAGGGGAGATTCTTTCGTTCAGAGCAGGGAATAACCTCCACAGCTGCAGAATGCAGGAGGCCCAGGGAACTTCCTAAGGCCAGCAGCTGTGGAAGGAAATTTTGGCTGAATTGATCCATTTTTGTTGATGTACATAAGGCCTGAAAATCAGTTTCAGGAAATAGTGCACAAGCAGAAAGACTCGTGGTCTTATTTTTCATATTTAGCTATGCAACTATATAATAGTTAAAACTTGCTTTGATGTTACACTCAATATTTTTAGTATTAATAAAAACTTACTCCGGCTCTTCTGGTGAAGTCATATTTAACGGAAAACTCAGATCTGTTACCACTTCCCTTTTCAACTAAACCAATCCACCAGTGCAGCAATCATGACTTGAAAAAGTTGTCACAAGCACACAGGTAAACTCAGTTAGACATCTCTTCTTTCCTACTGTAGCATGTATGAGGTTGGGAACATTCAATTTTTACTCTTACTGTGACTTAAGCATCAACTTCTTACCATCCTAAATTACCCAGCAGTATAGCTGTATGCTCAATCTCATTGCAAAATTTAATCTTTCAGAAGCTTCCTAGGAGACTTACATGAAGACAATGAAACCTAATGCGGTGTTCAGCATTACACTTCTTTAGTACTTCTGTCTCTGTTATTGTGCACAACCCTGAAGATAGGGAGATTTCCTGTCACTCTGCTGCTCAGTTGCTTGAGTCTTCTTGTAAACTCTGGGCTGACTCACGTTATTTTTGCACCTTGATTTCTAATCCTGTAACATAGAGGCAACTCTCACCCAATTTCAGAAGATGTATGTTTAGCTCATGACCCTCTGATATCCTCAGATGTAAATTCAGAGCATTATTGGCAATACACATAACCCCGGAAAGGACTAGGGAGGCATTTTTCCCAACACCTCCAGGCAGACACTAGACACAATCTTTCCATTTCCTTCCAGTTTCAGTCTGAGGTGAAGCGGCAAAGACTGCCTCTCCAAATCTAATGTTTTGCAAAGCATTGGCAGATTCAGCATTCACTACTTCATACACTGCGGAGCAAGCCAAAACCTAAGAAACAGGCTTGCTCAACAGCTGAACAACAGAGGCAGAAACAGATCCACTCAGCAAGAAGAGCCAAAGAAGGAGTCAGAGAGAGCCAAAGCCCACCAGCTTCCTCCTGCTGGCTATGCAAGTAAGAAAGGAGCCCAAAACAATGAAGGCAGCAGAACAGGATTCACTGGGGTCATTTGGTTTAGCTCCCAAATAACTGCTAACAGATGCCTCTAAGCAAAATTTGCTCTGCGTTGCTGCTGCCTCATCACCCTGGAGCCACATACCCCATGCTCAGTTTGGCAAACTGCTTCTCCTTGTCTGCTTCACCCAGGCTGAGACCCAGACATCTACGGACCCATGTAGGGGGCCCAAACTCCACTGGCTCCCCCGTGTTTTGGAGCCATCCCTAGGACTGGTTATTATTCCTTTGGCAGCACTTGCCTGCCAGAGAGCATCTCCCAGCCCACCCCCATGGAGTTATGAGAAAAGTGCAGCTGAGAAAAGGATTGATATAAAATGGGTCAACTGGCAAGCAGAAAAGGATCAAAGACCACTTGACAAGCATAGGAACAGAGAATAGCAGGGGAGGAAACAACACCAACAGGGACAGATCACGCGAAGCGACAAAGAATTTAGGGAACAAGAGCATAAGGGGAATACTATGACATGGTGGCTCCCAACCTATGGCTTGAAGGCAACACAGCGTAGTGTTGCTTGTGACACAGGAAATCAAAACATTCTGAGGACATGGAAAACAGAGTACAATGTTGCCAGCAGTGTGTCACTTGCTCAGTGTTGCTGTCGATAGGCCAACACGGGTTAGGGAGCACAGCTCTTTGTCTCCCTTAGCTAGAAGTTAAAATTACTCCACCTGATTTCCCTCCAAATTTTTTTTAGTGGCTGCATCTCTGGTCAGAGGAATTTGGCTCTGGAGCTGGCCAGCTCTCTCTGGCTACAGCATCTGTAGGCACACTCTGCAGCCAAGATGAAACAGTCACAGCCCATTTTCCTACAGACAAGTGAAGACCACACAAAACGTCCCCAGCACTGCCTGTGGCTCTAATTGCTAGTGCTGCTCATTTTGGTGCTCTCACCAATGAGATGGTGACAGACAGACAGAGAGATGCTCATTACTACTTTCTGGGCTGATCATTTCTGAGGCTATGATCTTAATTTCCAGAAGTGCAAATCTGCCATGCTTCACAACTACCCAATATATCAAAAAAAATTAAAGATTCCTGCTGGAGATCAAATGAGGGAAGAGACCCTCCTGTGAGAACCAGAAGATAATGAAATGTCTTCATTTCTAACCAAATAAACACTGGAATGTTTATTCTCTGGTCCTTATTTTGTGTACATGATGATTTTGAAATATTTCTGTTTATTTTATAACATGCAGTAAAATGAATGCTCCTTACAAACAGAAATAAACAACCCTTTTTCTCCCTGCCATACACACACACACACAAAATTCTAGTAAGAAACTTCCTTCCACATCCTTCCTTTGTGGTTGTGAACTCCTCTGGGGCTGACGCAACTCCCAGCAGAGCCAGCAGAACACTTGCCATTGCTTTCAGTCACAATACGATTATGCCCCTTTCTCGTAGCAGGCAGAGAGTTAACTGAACAGAGTTGGAGATGTATTGTAGGAGACAGGACTAAATCAAATTATATGAAAACATTCCCACGGTTTTGATTTACTTCACAGAAAGAAGCAAAATACTAGACATCTTATATTACTTCACGTTTTCCTGGAGGGAAAATGTGAGGTAAATGTTCAGAAAATTCTAAAAATGTAGCAATAAGCCCCTTCTACGAAGTTCTATACAAGTTCTGCATTACTGAGAATATAATATTATTCTAAGATGCTGAATAGCAGTCTCTAATCCTGTCTCAGAGGCCAACAGATTCCAGTGGTTTAGGTGGGCTATTATTCCTTTGCAAAATTGAAATTGGAAAACTAATTAAAATTGTAAACAGGACTCTCGAAGCAGTAAACTGGAGAAGTTTGTAGTGTTGCTGACATCTATTGAGAGAAAGCGAAACTGCACGTCTTAGCAAAGTGGCGAGGGGAGATTTGGCCCTTATTGTTTACCATTTTAGTTTTCAGATACATTTTATGCATGCTTGCATATTTATTTATTACTTACCTTGTATCAATATTCACTTCATTTAAGGTCAGTAAGTCAACAAAGATGTTACAGGAAACGTTTAAGAGGAAATAAAAGGGACATTCAGGGGACAGCTGTATCCCTTCTATGAATACTGCACACTTGTTCTCATAGTTTCAAAAGTCTGAATTCCCAGATTGACACACAGCATCAGGTATATCAGGATGCATGCCTAGTTCATACTGACTGCACACAAAATCCTCACATTGTGGCTGTTGAAGCCAAAATCCACATAGTACAAAATACTGGATTTCGGAAACCATGCTGCACAAGTGATACTGAAATTTTATATATCTTTTTATTTTCCTACAGGAAATGCATAATTTAGCTAAACTATGGCAGGAATAAAAATATCACTACTAAGTGAATGGTACTCAAAGTAACAATTCAGAGATATTTTCTAATCTGTATGCCTGTTGTCATGATGACTTACGGCAGTTACACTATTCAGGCAGTTCAAGAAAAAATTTTGCTGGTCTCATGCATTATAAAGCATATTCTTTCCCCATGCTGAACAGAGGAGAACCTGTAGTCACCCTTACGGCCACAAAACAACGACCTTTACTACAGATCTCGTGTCAGGGATTTCATTCTACAAAGTTAACAGGAAAGATCTGTGTATCTCAGTTTAGGTAACAGCAAAACTAATTTATGGGCAGGAGGGGGAAGAAACAACATACAAAAATCTCATAGAGTTGGAATTAGGGTGATAATGATTGTGAGTGGATGTGTGTTTCTTCACTTCTGGGCAAATTTCTCATCACTGAAGTTACACTAAATTTACAGGATTATAAATAAAAACTAATTTGGCCAATAAATATTTGTACATAGGGCAATGCTATCAGTAAAGCAGCTTAATTAATTTGCTTTTTGTAATAAGAGAAACATCCACAGTCAAAATTAAATATCACATTACAAGATTTGATCTGTGATAAAGTTGTTATGAAATGCCCCTCTTACCTTGACAGGGATGGAATTTCAGTGTCTGCATAGACTTTTCACATTTGTTTCTGCAGATTCTGAAATGGATATAAACATAAGATCTTTGGCTCATGTATATGATGTATAAAATAGCTCCAGTAGTCATTCTTGGTCACACAGAGTTAAACCCCAGCCTTTTCACACGAGTAGGCGCAATGGATAAAGTTGATACGCACTCAGCTCTCATTTCAGTTCTGCTTTGAGTATCACACATAGATTAAAAACTGCAGCGCAGTGTTGAAAATCCTCTCCCAAATGTTCTTTAACTGAAGGTACCTCATTTCCATCTATGCTCCAGTTATCACCTGAAAGTTTTCTTGATACCTAAAGCTTGGCTTCTACATGCGTTCTGACATGCCACAATCTTGGGAGGGCTACACAACTCAGCACTTACTTCTCACACCAGTGTCCATGAGGATTCATGCAGCCATCAGCTTGTGTCTGATCTCATTGCTCACACTAGCCTTCTCAGTAAAAGTAGTTGCAGCCTCGTCTGCCTTTCTGGAGTAGAAAAAGGTGGGTCATATAGCTTGTCCACCGCAATAATCCTTCTAAGAGTGACTGGAACCTAACCGTTCCCTTCCACGTGTCAGATAGATTAGAAACCCAGGCCTTGTTCTCCCTTTCACCAAGGCTTGCTAATCTAACAGCTTCCTCAGAGCAGATAAGCTTACACCAGTACACAATTGTTTGCAGGCCTGTAGCTAATGAATTCTTCAGAGACAGACAAAAAAGAGACTTAAAGGGAATAGGCTTTCTGCAATAAAGGGATTTAACTCCAGCTGAATTCTACAGTTGCCTAATCATTGGGTAGTACAATTTCAGAGAAATGACAGTTGCTTAACTTCAGAAAAGAAACACCTAGGAACATTTTCTCCTGTCAAGAACCAGACTACAAATCCAGAATACCTGGAGGTACTTCCTTAGTAGGTTTCTTTTTACCTTCTGGTGTGATCTGGACCTTGCACGGCTCTTTCAGAGGGGGCTTCTCACATGTTGACACTTGACTCATGGCTGTGCCTTTCACTCTGTGCTCAGACTGTAACATCTAAGTCTCAGAAAATCTCTTAATGAAATGCCATTTATTCACTCATATCAATGCACTTTAAATGGACATTTAGGAGGGTTAAGTATCTAGCGAAGCCAGGTACTCACAGCCTGGTACTTGGATGGAGTCCTAACACTGTTATATCGAAAAATTCACAGATCAGAAATAAAGATGAGAGAGCAGATATATTTGAACAACTGTTCCTGAACAGAAATTGTTTCCTTATTCTATTATAAATCTATTTCTGATTAGCTAAAAAGAATGTTGAAACATTTGGCTTTCTAGAAAAAACTTGGTTCCAAAGATGAGTCTCTGAAAAGGCTCATTCTGGCTTGCACTCATTGAAAACCAAGGCACTCAAATTAATATCAACATTTTGGCAATTCTAATAACAAAGACTGCCAGAAGTATGTTGTCTATCAACCATACACGGAAGAAAGATGTTAGAATATTAAGAACAGATGTCACAGATATCTTTGAAAATACTCATGCTCCCTAAGTACTCTGCAAGGCAAGATGTACAAAAGCTCATGAAAGATTAAGTTAATGCACATTGTCCAAATGCTTCCAAATGCTCTATATGTATGTAAACTTACTTATAAAATATGTACATTGAAAGATGTTAGAAGATGATTGTGTCATAATTTGATAATGGCCTTGTATCTTAAAATTTAGAGCTTTAACAGTTCAATAATGTATTAGAAACTACTTTTTATAGTCTGTTATTTAAACAATTTTGTTCTTTTTCAGAGAAAGCGTGCAAGGTTTTCCAGTTATTGAGTATTCATTATTTACATTTTATTATTCGACTGACAAAAGAAGTTTACAAAAAACCTATGAGAAAAACATTTACACAACCTAATGGAAGTAATCTTTACATAAAAATACCTTATTGTCTAAAATTAAAAGACCACTTAAAAAACCCAAATATCTTGAAAGTTTATTTGAGCAGGCACAGAACATGCTTTCATCCTCTGCTCTAGTTATTTTCAGTATTGACATTTCCATCAGTAAAAATTAAGCCAGCTTCCAAACAGAAAATCAGAAGGATTGGCTGATTTACTTATTTATTTATTTGTAAACATGGCAGGCATTGGATTCTTTTTAACTGACAGAATTAAGAAAAGATTTTACCTCTAGAGCTGATGTTTTCAGATTTCAGGCACAGAAAAGTCATCTTAGGCAAATGAAGCCAAAATGTTCATAGATGACAGATTCAGGTGATGGAGTGTTAAAAAAAAAAACAACAAATCCAAAAAAAACCCCTACTGAATATTTTAAAGCTCACAAGAAAATAATGGGCAATGACAACACTGTGTTTCTTATGGAACTATATTTTTAAATCAACAACCAAGAAAACTGAACATAGCAGTTTGAGCTAATGATTTGGATTTTTTAATTTTCTTACTGAAATCAGCATTTCAGTAAGAAGTGTGTCATGGCTCTATAAAATATGCCACTTGTTTAAACCTGTGTGCATGTTAAACTAAAATAAAGATTTTCTGAGGTAAAAGATTATTTGATGTTAAAATGCCTGTGCTGAACTTGGAAATGTGATGTTGTGGGTGATAGAAGAGTAATGTAATAACATAATAATAAACAAATATAATCGTAATGCAATAATAGCAACAACAGTAACTTTTCCTGTTCTTTAAAGTTTTTAACACACTGTTCATTTCCTCTTACCATAAAAGGCTGACTGGATAATAGCGACACAATCCTGACAACTCCAACAATCCTGTTTTCGTGGCTAGGGGTGGACCAGGGTGCCCTCACAGCTTTGCGGGGCACAGCCTGCTGAGCTCCAGCCCTGCCATGGGGGCCAGCTCTCCCCCCGCAGCGCAGCTCTGAGAAACACGTTGGATTTCGTGAGCACCAGCATGTGTGAGGGCTTCATTGAAAAGGGATCATTTAAGCCTCATTTTGTGAAGTACGCATTTACAGGCTTTGCTGAACCAGACCCTAAACCACGACTTCACTTTTTTTAAAATCATCCCCTTACATTAACACATGTGAAGGCAAACTTGGCACGTACGGGTGGCTTCATTTTTTCCCTTTGAATAACCTGGTTATATCCAGTTTCTACAGCAATTGTAAGAGTGTTTATATTGTTTTTTTTCATTTCCTTCTTTAAATAATATGAAGCAGACGTGCTGTGTCTGATTCACCTCTGGAGGCAGCGGGAGAGGAAGGGTGCTGCCGGCTGCTCCGCGGAATGTGCTGAGGGGAGTGGAAGGGGGCGCTGCGGTCGGAGTTATTTATTTTGGTAATATCTTCGGGCCCCAAGGGCCCCATTCTCGTCCTCCCTGGCCACTCTCCAGACCAAGCCTGTCAGCCAGGGAGAGTATAATGTCTTCAGACTATGGCCCATTGAAAGTTTTTCCTCAGCTCTTGCTGAGCTTTTCCCGCAGCTCAGGGGAGGCCACGCCATCACACCTTGCCACGCCACCGCCATGGCTGCCAGGCCCCAGTGCCTCAGAGGGCCTGGGGGTCACCCAGCTGAGCCTCCCGGCACACAGCGACCACCAGGCCAGCTCCTCCCTGTCCACGCAGCCGCCGTGCAGCTCAGCCACCATCCTGAGCTCTGTCACCCTGCGCTTCACCACTCCCTTGCAAACAAAAGTACTTGAGGCTGGGATTTCCCCGAAAGCACCGGCCCCCGGCTTAGGGGGTGACTCACAGGGAGTTATTCCTGCATTGCGCATCTCCCTCCTTCTTAAGCTCCCTAAGGAGGAGGTCTGATATTTAATTAAAGTATCGTGAAAAACTAGATATTTAACTACATGATTATGTCAGACAGCCTAGCTTGACAGAACATCATAAATCCACAGAAAAATGTTTTAATGCTGGTGTTAAGCTGTTACCGAAATTGCAAACAGGCCAGCTAAATTCTTCAAGCAAGGGAAATAGAAGTAGTACCAGGCAGAGTTGCAGACACCTGTATTTTTCAGTAAAAATACCAAAAGGCATTTGAAAACTCTCTTAAACCACATTCAGAACTCATCTTGGTTGGTTACTCTACTGACACAAGGGTATGCTACCTAGCACAACGTTGTTCATTAGCAAGGCTTCATCAACCCAGGCTGAGCTCGGTGCTAATGAGGCTATACAGCCTCCAGTGCCGCAACAAGCCAGCCAGCTTTCTGGGCTGCTGCCTGGTGCCATGTCAATGGCTCTAACGGCTTTACACCAGGAATGTACCAGCCAATTATATAAAAAAATAGTTACAATTTTCAAACCCTAAAGCAAGTTCCAAATAAGGCCATTTTTTGGGAGGGGGATTGGTTTCTCTCTACCTCGGGGTTTAAAATTCTTATGCAGCCTTGAACCATTGGCACGACAAAAACCACAAAATGCCGTGTATGGCACAGCTCAGCTCTGCAGTAGGGAACAGGGTGGTCATGGGGGACATCAACTTTCCAGCAAGAAGCACAAATTGGGATTTTACTGAGGTCATGGCTCTATTGGACAGCAAGCCTGGTTTTAAGCACCCAGCCCCGACCATGTACGAAACCCTACGAGGAGAGGTTGAGGGAACTGGGCTTGTTCAGCCTGAAGAAGAGAAGGCTGCGAGGGGACCTTATAAATGCCTACAAATATCTGAAGGGTGGGTGTCAGGAGGATGGGGCCAAGCTCTTTTCA
>Ga0065711_1032689_pt1 | contig 26878 bp, 21 predicted proteins | sample Hoacrofraction12_FD_59098 | JGI IMG/M metagenome (GOLD analysis project Ga0065711, IMG submission 59098) | Hoatzin crop microbial communities from Cojedes, Venezuela - Epithelial fraction 12 v2 (version 2) | ecosystem: Host-associated > Birds > Digestive system > Esophagus > Crop | place... | reverse complement strand
CCCATCCCCCCAAACTGATACACTGTCAGATTAGAGCAAGAATAATTTTACCCCTTCTTTTGCTAGCAGGCTGAGGGATATCACCAAATTGTGAGCCTGGTACAGTTTGAAAAGCATTTGGATTTTGAATGTCTTGTTCATGTGTTACTCTGAAGTTGCAACCTCTGATGCAGTTAATAGGATCACGCGTAGGGTTGATATTCCGTTAGTGATGCTAATAGTAACATAAAGGGCTGAGAACCAAACATCTACAGTTTTATTTTTTTGTTATGGAGATGGCAGGTGCCCAAAGACAGGGTTAAGGAAAATTTTATCTGGCTGCAGTTCCATCAAATAGGAACAAACAATTTTTTTGACATTTTTTAATGACATTTATTTATAGCAGGTAGCACACAGGCGGCTGCTATTTCTCAGCGTGCTGGAAGAATGTTCTCCAGATGGTGCTTACTGTTTATGCTTTTATTCACTTCGCTTGAACACAGCAGCACTCTACACAAAACATGGAAAACTGGAAAATAAAAACAATTATGTTTTTACAAAGTGCCATGTGATTTGCTGAAATGTCTTCGCTGACTGATGAGCGATGCTTGGGGGCAGTGCAGGGGATCACGACTGTCGCAGAAGCCCTGCGCCCGAGGCCCCACGTGGGGAGCGGGCATCACCCTGGCTTGGGGGGGGACTCGCCCTTCTTCCCCCAAAAGCTGGGTTTGGGCAGGGCAGCTGATCTCATCCCTGTGTCTGTGCCTCTTCTGCCTCCTTCTTGCCTCACAGGGATTTGAGAGAATGTAGGAAAGGGGTTCTAGTGGTGATATTTCTGTAGGGTTTTCTGTGGCTGCACAGCCCCAAGATGGGAGAGATGCGAGACAAAGCATTTCATAAGCCTCGCCTGTGCCATCGTGTTCCTTTGGCTTCTAATCTCAGTGAAAAATAAAGTACTAAGGCCTTCGGCTGGGCCAGCTGAAAGCAATAGCAAAAGTCAAGACTGGTATCCAAAAGGACTGGCGTGGTCCGTGATTTCTGCTCATTACAGTGGGGAAAATATATGTCCGAATGGTGGGTGTGCTCTTGCAGGCTTTTGTTAGGCAGCTTCTGCAGAGTACTCACACAAAATATTTTCAGATTGGAAACTTTAAATAAAAGACTCTGGAATCTAAAGAATTTTCTCATTACAAATCCTTGGGAAAATTTTGAAAACCATTTAATTCTTTCAATTTCATTTAAAAAAAAAGAAAAAAAAAGAAAAAAGAAGAGAGGCAATCATCAAAACAAATATCAACAGGAAAAAAAGTATTTTCCTTTTTTTTAATATATTTTTATATACACTTAAAAGAAATACATGTTTCTGGCTTCTGTTAAACAAATAGAACAAGAAAACAACAAACCCATGGCACTTAAGGACAATTTTTCAAATAGCAAAAACCGTATCAAGTTTAAACTTTGGAATGGGACCCAATTATTGTTTCTTTGTAAACACGAGCCTTCAAATTCCTTCGAAATCTAGTTTAAAGCCAGCAATACTTTTAGTGAAATTAAACTTCAAGAAATTAATACATAAACGGTTGTCCAACCGGTTTTAGGGATTTCTTCGCTGAATGGGCAGCGGTGCACGGCGTTTCGATTTCTCCCCATTGCCCGTTACCCAAGAGACAGCCCTTTTCCAAGCAGAAATCTTGCTATATCAGCTCCGTGCTGTTTATGTTTCGTTGCTCCCTTGGCAGTTATTATTTCTTAATGTGTTAATTGTAGTTCCTGGACCCTCACGTGTGAGCGTGTGTAATGTTCACGGTAATGATGCCGACACATTCTCTAGTTCCTGGAACTGCAGAGAGAAAACCTTACATATGGTCTGGGCACAGAGCATCCAGTAAGAGAAACCAATTCCAAGAATTCGCATAGCATAAAAAGAATAAAGTGGGTAATTGGGGAGAGCAGGAATTGGGTTGGGTTTTTTTTTTTTGCTTATTCGGTTATGATTCCTTTTACGGTTCTTGCTTTGTGTGATATATATATTTTTTAATTAAAACTTGAATTATGTCACTTGCTTTCCACCTTTTAGCAGTATTTCACAGTAAATTCATTCCTAATAGCAAGTAGTCAGGGGTAAGGAATGGCTTTGCTGAGCGATGGGGACTGTTAATTATTAAAAAGAAACCTATGAATTTAAAACAAATTAGACCTCATTAAGCTTAGGTCTATTTCCACACAGACCAGCTGACATGAACAAGCCCATCTACAGGCATGGAATATTGCACTTGTTAGCAGACGCATCCCTAGTAGTCCCTTCTACCATGGGGCTCTTGCCATGGCCAGGCTGGCAAGCTCTGTAGGATGGATGTACTTACTCTCATTTACAGAGGCGGGGGTTTTTTTGTTTGTTCGGTTTTATTTTGTTAGGCAGACTTGGCCGTGACTGGTGGGTTGGTTGTACTTGGAGGCTTTCTGTGGGACTTCAGAGAAAATCCAAAGGGCTGAAGAAGTGATTGTTGGAGACCGTGCGTTCAGACCAGTGTAACTGCGGCGTGTTTTAACTTGCTTCCGTGAAATTTTTCGAAGGCAATGGGTGAGTGCATCCACAGGAGAACCCTAGTAAGGAGAGGGAAAGGCGGCCTACAAGGAGCGTTTTAATTGTACGTCGCAGGCATGCCATGTATGGGCTTTGCTGTCTTGCTGAGACATCCCCCAGATCTTCTCTGGCATTACAGGCAGTGACACACGCATATCAGGAGAAGAAACACCCATTCTGCTGGCTAGAAATCAGCAATAACATTTTGACATCTGTGCAACAGTTTAAAATGAATTATTCAGCACATAGATCGTGCTGTTTGAGCAGCCAGCACATCTCTGCCCATTTACTCCTGTCAATCCGTGGTGGAGATATCATCGATGCCAGTGGGAACTGAGCACATGGGCTGGGGGTAGGTTTTGGCCCATAGCCTGGAACAGCATTTGACAGCACCCCTGCAGAATATGATGGGAATAATCTGCTTTGCCACCAGCAAAAGACTGAAAGGCAATGCCAGGCTGTTTCTTCTCTTAGAGTGTTTTAAACACGTGCAGAAAAAAGACCTTAAGAATTAAAGATATCATTAAGCGTGTGCCTGTTTATGTTGTGCTTTAAAGAGTGAAACCTGCGTGTAATTTTGATGAAATCAATGCATGGCGTATGACTCTCCAGAAGACCTGAGCATCTATTGCCTACTGGGAGTAGACCCAGAACACAAACTGGCAGCAGGTCCAGGCCAGTCTCCAGCTTCTGCCAAATCAGAGGGTTAAAATGAAGCAGGCGCTAATTTCTATCAGCAAAGAAAATTCATGACATTAACAAAATAAGCAGCGTCTGATTCAGATAAACGAGCCAATCTGCTGTGAGAACACGCTTTGGGGAACTGCGGATGGGGAACTGGGAGGAAACACCAACTGACCAGACACCAGCAAAACCAGGTCTGCTCAAGACAGGCATTCAAGAGAGAAGATGGACATTTATCTTGTATTTAGCTTCCTAATTCAGCAAGGTCATCTGAATTAAAACAGTGTATGTGCAGTGAGAGTCTGACATCTGTTATTTCACAGGACGCCTGTTCCCGGTAGCGGCATTTTCAGTATAAAATGCAGAACACAGTACAGAAATGTTCTGTGCTATGGGTTATTTCCTCACCTCGCATTAAGGCCTGTGTTATAACTGTCCGCTGACACTTACCTAGCAGGCAAAAATTTGGGAGCACTCAGATAGCGTTGCAGTGTGCAGCAGTATCATTTGCCCATCGTTGTCTATGTTTTCCAGGTGGGAAACTAAAAATCCAGCCTGCCCCAATTTCTAACTGCTCTTCCATTTACGTGTAACAAATAATACCCTACAGTGGAAGTAGTCCAGTGCTGTGCTTGGAAAGGCAAGATGTATTATCCAGGTAGCTGTAAAACAAAACATAAAGGTTCTTGTGCAGGAAAGCCCATCTATTGAGAAAAGACAGTTAAGCGCATAATGAAAGTTAAGCAAATCCTTATGTCCCACCGAAGCTGGCAGAATTTCAGCGTATAGTTAAATCGTACATGCAATAAGGGGATATGCTTATAGTAACAGTATAGCTGTAGGATGTGTCTATAGCTTTATTATCAGAGTCCCCAAGAGCTTTGCAATTAGCTGGGAAATGTGAAATGGTGCCAAATCCTGTGCAGCTCTGGATACCCAGGTGGGGTGCTTCAGCAGGAGGTGGCACCCAGCTTCCGCCGCTGGTCCTTGACACGAGCGGTTCTACAGTGGCCACGGCTGTGGTTTGGTGCGAGCTGGCATTGGCACCCACAGGCGCTGGACCCGGCTGTGGCATTTTCCTGGTAACAGAAAGTCAGTTTGAGCTTTTGCGGGGCTGCCGTCACCGAAGTGTCTGAACCTTCCTGCTGCCTTCGAGCCACTCGCCGTGGTTGCGCTCCCCTGGGGCGGGAGGGTATTATTCTCCTTGGGCAGGGAGTAAGAGGAGGCGCAGAGGGATGTCCAGTCTGATTTTAGAAGTTATTTTCATGTCTGCGTATGCGGAGGCATCCCTGTGAGGGTTTTTCCGAACTCGGACCCTGTCTGCGTCGCAAACCTGGCTCGGAGTGGCTCGTTCCGCCTTACAGGGAAGCTTGCGAGTGGGGACTGCATCCCCTCTGGTCCCGGAGCAGAGGAATATACCTTGCTAATGTAGTGTGGGGTGGCAAGAAGTCCAAAAAAAACAGGGAGGAAGGTAAATATCCAAAGTAATATATGCATGAGGGTAAAGAAGGCTACCTGGTTTTATTGCCACTTGATTGGAAGGATGTATGTAGCTTGTGAGCATCCGTTAATTAGTGATGCAGTTGCTCCATGCTGGTATCAATAAAACCTTAATAGTACACAAAGCCTGTGATTGCTTCCTTTTTTCCTCTTGTGAGGATGCGTGTGTGTCGGTGCAGCTGTGCACTGCATGCAGCGTGTGTGCGCTGTGGCTGCTTGCGTAAGAAAGGGACAGTAAAATCGTTTAGTGGCTAGTTACCTCCCATGTGATTTTTCCAAGCATTTATAAAGGGATCTTTGATACGTAGCACTCTCTCCTGTGCACGAAATAACCAACGTTGGTTTTCTTCCTTTTGCTGAGATGTATTAATTCTTAAAATGGCTCCTGAGCAGGCATTCCTAGGTACGTGTAGTGACTGCAGCTGGATGGGTTAGCAACAACAACGACAACAGCTCTCCTTCGTTTCCTTTATATGCACATCGCGCAGCTTTTCAAGCAGGGCATCAAACACCACTGGCTGGAAATTTCCAGGCCCATTTCCTGCCTGGTGCATGCTCATAAAGCAAGATTGTCTGTATGGTCCGTAGCTGCAGCACTGCAGAAAGTCAATAAAGAGCTGACCACCTCAGCTCTATCGAAAGCAGTTGAGAAGCCCTGCCTCATCTGCCTTATTAAGACCACACTTGACTCCCGCAGAGAAACCTAGCTGGGAACCTTGAAGAGGAGGGATAAAAAAGGAGGCTGAAATTGCAGTGAGTATTCTACAGCTAGGTCTGGCAGTAAGGTTAAAGAGCGCTTATTGTAAAATAAACCAAAAAGGCAGCCTCGTTAAAACAAGGAAAATGCCGGCATTTAATGCAATGAACTTCTGACTCTCCCGCGTACAGTACAGCACATAGATAAGATGATTAGTTGTTGCAGCAATCAGGAGATTCAAATAGCTCCTTAATGGATTTGTATTTTGAATTTAAATATGTAGATGCATATATATGTGCATGTGTGTATGTACTTAATCTTTGCAAGAAAAGGCTTGATGTAGTAATAGATGCAAGAGTTAAAATTTATACTGCAAAATGTATTTTAGTATGTATTTGAAAGGATGCTTTTTTTCCTCCTTTCCCTTATATAAGAGTAATTGATTGAATGTTTGCCAAGCTTTCAGTAGTATCCATCAGGAATCCCCACCCCCACCTTCCCCAGGCCCACCAGCTTTTTCTCACCTTAAAATGAAAAAAGAAAGAACTTTAACAGAAAGATTATTGCTTTAGTTTAATACTGTAAGATTTCAGAGATTGAATTTTCTGATAGTAATGAAATGAACCCTGAGTTGTGCCATGAATTTGATTGCAGTTAATTTGATTTTTGAGATGTTCAACAAAGCTAGCCCATTAGCTTTAACCTCACATACTTTGGATTTGTACAAAGTGACATTTTTATATATACGTGTGCATACATAATATGAAAATCTCTCTCTGGCAATGCAGTTGTTTGTAATGATTACTGTCGATGAGTAGCTGGTAACTATAGCACCGCTGGAAGTGGTATCCGGTGTGTTGCTGAGAAGTAATCCCACTACGTTTATTGCTTTGGTGGTACAGGGTTAGTTTTCACAAGGAATAATACAGCTGAACATCTCAGTCAGGGGACACATGCAAACTCTGTCCTGCAGCTTTTTCCAGTTCTCACTGATCTTAATGAGACTAGTCATATGAATAGGGCAGCTCTTGTCAGAAAGGATTTTTTTGGCTGAACCTCACAATTTCTATTTATTTGAGTTGCCTCTGCAGACTTCAGAGCGAAGTGCTTCTCTTGGTAGCGTTTGCCAAGAGGCAACAGTCGTGGAGTGGGTCATCCCCCAAGGTGGTCCTGACGTCTGGCTTTTTAAGTTTATGTATATATAAATAATACCAGCTTCAGATCAGAAAGTATTTGGTGATGTCAGAATACTAATGGCACAAAGCTACAGATAACTGGGAATAGTGTTAAGGAGTTGATGGTGTCAGGAAAAAACAGGAGGGGGATTCTGCAGCTGGGAGGAGATCGGTCACCATGGGAAAAAAATTACAGAGGATGCGGTTTCCAGAACAGGGGAGAAACGAGACCGGGGAGGAAGGGGATGAATGGCGGGGGCACGCAAGTTGGGAGTGATGCCGAAAATTTTCCAGGCAATGGGCAAAGGTTGAGCTGCAAAGGAGATAACTGCCGTGAGCTGCTCATGGGAGGTCCTGCAAGCGGAGGAGTGCGAAATCTCAACAGAAGTCAGGGGACATCTGACTTCGCGACGTGTGGGAGGGAAAGTGCCCATAGATGGGAAGAAGGGTTGGACACACAGCTGGGGACAAGGCATTTTGTCTGGATCTGTGCCACTGAAGTACGCGTCAGGCACTTGGCAGAGCCAGGAGCCAGGCTGCCTCCCTGCAGCTCCGTCATCCCCAGCAAAACTGCCGGACGGTCGTCTCCCGGCCCTGGCGCGGAGGGGCCTGGGGCAGCCCTGCTCCTTGCTTGGGTGCTTCCGCCTGTGTCCCGTGGAGGGCTCCTGGAGGGCACGGCTGGCTGGGCCCAAAACCAGGGCACGTGCTGGCCCCCTCCTGTCCACCCAAAGCACACATGCATCTAGCCTGGGGCAGAGCTGGGCGCCCACGCTGGGAGTGATCTGACAGGTCCCCAGAAAGAGGACCCGGGTACCAGGGAGTGCCACGGCAGGGAGCTGCCCTCCTTCAGGAGGATGCTTGCACGCCCGCATCTCCGTAGCATCTTCTCCGGGCCTGCCAGTCCAGAGTCCAGGTGTCTTCCTTGTTTTACTATTGGGCAAGGAGAGGTTTTGTTGTGCCTAATTTACTGTTTTATAGGCTTTGGGTTGTTTTTTTAATTCTTCTCTTTCCTTCATGCTGCTTTTTGGTGGCCCAGTCTGAAGGTGAGGTGCCCAGTTATTTTAGCATGAATTAGACAAACCCATTCAGCAGCAGAGGAAGGGAGGAAAAAACATCAAAGAGAAAGCACTGATGTCCTCACCGAAGAGTCCCATAGTGCCAAATTTAGCACTAAAAATCAAGGGCGAGGGCTGGGGGCAGAAACCCCATCTCTCACTTCGGGAGGTGCTGAAACACGGTGCCTTGGAAATGCTCAGGCAACAGAGACCTTTGAAACGCGCTCCTGGCATGGGGCTGCCCTGCGATGCCGGCCGTCTTGCCCCATGGCGGACAGTGCTTGCTTTTCCGTGGGAGTCTGTATCCACAGGCTCCATTCTGCCAGCCTGCGCCCGGCGCAGCGGAGACAGGAACAAGCTGCCTGGCTCCTGCCAGAGCTGGGTCTGCCTCCACAGGGATGCGCCTTCCCCATGGCCAGGGCTGGGAGCAGTGCGAATCCTCCCCGAAAAGGGTGGTACGTCTTCCGTACTGCCACGGAGTTAGGCTCGTTCCGAGGCAGCGTGTCTGACGGTTCTCAGCCAATGCTAGCTAGAAAGGAAACAATTTTACACATCAGCAATTTTTTATGATTAATAATATTATCCTGCCTTAATTGAAAAATGGGCTGGTGCCCTTAAGAAAAAATTAAGCTGCGGGAATTAGTATCTAACCTCTTTATGATGAATGTGTGTTTTTACATGCTGCGTATTACTGTCAGTGCTTTTAGAAATAATAGTGCCGTGCGTTGTAATAAAAAATTGTCCCATGTTGTTTGTAGTTGAGTGGCACCATTCTGTCTGGCTGACTTGGCTTTAAGAGCCTGAACGCTTGGGAAGAAGCAGTGTGAGGACGCTGAAGTCCTTTTAAAGGGAATTTATGTACAAACAGGGGGATGATGTGTAGGCTCCGAGCTCTGCTATCAGTTGTTATTGCTGAGAGATATTCGCAGGGAGTCGATGCCAGACGGAGCATTAGCGATTGCCGGCCTCGGTGCCTTCGTGGGAAGTTGGTCATAAAGTCGGCAAGTGCTCCTGTTTGTGGGATTTTTAAACACCAGTGAATCATTTTACGTAGTAAGGCAGTTGTCGTATGGGTGGGTTTGTGCAAAGGTCTTTGCGAACTACTTTCTCTACCCAAACAAAGCTTGAGAAGGAGGGAGGGATGATGCCGAAGGACAGGGAGGTTTATTATGCCCGGCAGAGAGCCGGCAGCTGGGCTCTGCCAAGGTTTGCCAGACAGTGTGCAGGGGCCGGAGGCCATCGCCTGGCTCTGCCCGTCTGCCTGTGACTGCGAGCACCTGGAGATGGGGCAAGTCACGGTTTCACAGCACCATGCTCCTTCCGCGTGTCTGGCCCTAGGACTGTCTCTGGTGCAAAGCAGCCCACGGAGGCTGGGCTTAAAGACAGCAAGAAGGTCTGAGCACTGGATATAGACAGCTGGGGACAAACCAAAGTCACTCAAATCCCTTTCAGCCATGCTGCTGTCCTGGTGTCATCTGTGCCCCGCAGGCTCCTCGGCAGACCGTGGCTTCAGTGGCGGGCAGGGAGGGTGCCTCCACTTCGAAGTGAAGCCACGAACGTGTGAGGGGTGTCAGTGTGGCGTGCTGAAGTACAAATGCCTTATCCCCCAACCTAGAGCTCTTAAATGCTGTCATCAGCTCAAATATTGCTCGCCCAAACATTTGAACGTTGTGAGTCAAGTCTCCCTGGAAACGTGCAGTGGAAAATAGATGCCCGTGGTGGGATCACTGGTGCTTTCTGGTGTCCCTGGCTGGCGGGGTGTAAGGGACCTCCCCATCTCCGTCCCGGGAGGGCTGCAGTGGGCACAGAGCAGGAGAGCTGCGGGGGCCAGGCCTGGCGGGGGAAGACAGTGAGAGGGTCCTGATGGGGAAACAAATGCTCTGGCGGAGCCATCTTGCTCGAAGGGCAGCCTGCTCATGGTGCGGGGCTGGGGAGGGAGGAGGAGGATCTGGGGACGGAGCCAGGAGCGTCCCCAGATGGAGGGGACACGCTGGCTCTGCTGGGGCGCGTGGGAGCAGCAGCGGGGAGCCTGTCCAGGGCTGTCCTTCCCCGAGCCTGCCTGGTCATGGCCCTTTGGCTTGCGCCCGCCTGGAGAGGGCCCCAGGACGTTCCCCGACGCCACAGAGGAGGCAGCGGCGGTCGGCTGGCGTGGTGGTGGCAAGGGCCGCTGTGTCCCTAGTCAGCATCCTTGATCTCTTGTCACTGCCTGTTTGGGCTGGCCCCGGTGCACCTTCACACCCGTCCTCCGGCGCCCCTAAATTTGTAGCAAAGGTCTTTTTAGCTACCTCTTCCTTTGTACTTCAGCCAGGGTCCCGATTAAAGCAGACAATGAGGAAGTCTGCATGAAAATGCTTCCTTCCATCCCTCCGTCCTTCCCCCCCTCCCAGCCCCATCCTCCTCGTCCCTGGAGGAAACGCTCATCTCTGCCAAAATCCTGCCTCGCAAAAGTAAACAATATGAAATTACAATAAAATGTTTTGATTTGCTGGGCCTGACATTCAGGAACTGCACGACAGAGACTTATAAAAAGGATCTTCTATAGATAGCCAGCATGAGCAAAAAATAATCTCTCATTTCGGGCGTGTTTCGGATTGAAGCGTCAGGGCAGCGTACATGGAGAACAGGGGATTTCTTCGCCAGACCTGGAGGGTCTTAGGAGGTTTACATTGCAGCATCTGTCAGCAGCTTTCCGCCTGGTATCTGCGGGTGACTGGCCTATTGCAGAGTAAAGTCAATATTTGGGGCTCTGTCTCTCTGTGTGTGTACATGGGCTGTTGTCGCTTGATGCTTTAAGTCTGGGTAGCGTACTGAGAGCCCCGAGAAGGAGACAGATGAGCTGAAGCTTGCTTCCTTCAGGGCTCTCCCAAGTAATTCAGGGGAAGGCCTAGATGGAGGTGTAATCCCTGGGAGATGCACTTCCTTGGGCGCTTGCCAGTTTAGCAGGCTGGGTAATCTGCACTGTCATCAAGATGTGAGGATTAGCTGGGGTGAAGCTAGTTGGCTTTGACATTTCATTAGGGAAGTTTTCTGTAGGTTTTCATCCCCAGTCTTTCCGCTGTAAAAAGGATGGGTGATGTAGCTTTGTTATCCTTACACCTTTTAACATTCGTGCCAGTTGATGCTGGGACTGCAAACACCTCTTATCCACTGAGGATTTTTTAAATCATTGCTTGTTTAGGAAAGACTAACTGGGTCAAAGGCTAATTTTGGAAAGGACCTGCTTTCCCCAGCGCTCACCAATAAATTTTCATCTGGGTAACGTAAGTTACCAAACTGTTACCTCCCAAAGAAGGGATAAAAGCAAACACTATTTATCCTATAATCTGCAAATATTTTGAAAAAGTGAACCGGAATATCAATAAAAAGGCTTATGGTCAAGGTCTCCGAAGAGCTCTAAAGGACATTTATTTAGAAATCAAAATGTTAAATTTAGAGGCAAGGACTGTGCAATTGAAGAGGGAGTAAGTACGAGTGACAGCGTTATAAATTGTCCCAGGGGTTCAAGGGAGCGGGGAAGGACACTGTGTCCTGAAGTCACTCCTTGCCAGAGACGTCTCTGCTGATAAGAGCCGGTGGTTGTTCCTGGTGACAGTGATCAAGGGGGACAAGGCAGAGGATCACCCCACAGGCTCCTGCAGCGTTGTGTAGAAACTGGGATGTGGCCGGGTGTATGTATCACAGCTAGATGTCCCCTCGCTCTTCCACCTGCCACAGAGGATGGGTGCATGTCCTTGGCACTTCTGTCCCCCTCTCCCTAATCCTCTCCCGACCCTTTTCAGGCAGATCCCTGGGAGCTTGCTGCCCCAAGGGCCAGGGGATGTGGCCGTGCGAGCCGACTGCAGAGGACGTGCAGAGGCATGGCTCGTGGGCCAGCCCAGCGCCGAGCCTGTGCTGGGGAGAGGGGGTGTTGGCTGCCCGGGCTGCGGTGCCCACCAGCTTCATGGGTCTGCGTGCTGGAGGGCCGTCCCCATTGCCCTCAGCTCCCCTGGCACCGCCGAGCCGGTGGAACACCCAGTGTGGGACCTGGGGTCTCCTGGCCATCTCGAAGTCTGGCCTCAGCTTTGCGGGGAAGAAGGGAAGAATGACCCGGGCAGGGCTTTTGGGGATGGTCAGGAGGGATTCTTGGCACAAGGTTTGCAAGAGGGGTCAGCAGGGGCAGCGGCCTCCACCTTGCAGAGGGACCTCCTTGTCCCTCTCTGGCCGCGTTGCCTCCTCGCTCCTGCCTCTCTCTCCTCCGCTGGTGCCATCCAACATCCTTCGCTTCCCTGTCGGCCTCCTGCCCTGGGGATGCCATAGGTACCGGCACGTGGGCTCTGGCTCCTGAGGTCTGCCTTTGTACTTCTGTTGCAAAACCGTGAGTGAAAAATCAAGGTTTGGTTAAAAAATTACATACCGTGCTCTGCTCCAACTGAAAAATATAAATAGACTTAATTTAAGCGTTGGACTGCATGTTTTAGGGATTCAGTGCTTTACCCATCCGTTATGTCATTGTAAACTGAAGGTGAAGTTACACCTTCGTAGATGTGGAATAACAAAAGGTTGAACTGACCCTCTGTTGGTACTTCTGCTTGTATTTGTTTTAGTGAGAGAGGAGGGTACACTTAGCAAAAATGTCCTACGTGAAGGGCTAGGCACCTTGCCACTGCGTACTTATTGGTTTGGGATAAAGCAGCAGTTCCTGAGGCATGTATTCCTGCGAACCAAAAGATGGAGAAATATTAAAAATAGAAGTGTATGTGTGTATACACACATGGACATACACACACAGGCTCTTCCCATAGAAGGTGAATATCTGTTTTGATTATCTGAATATTGATATAGCAATTTAGAAATATCTTTCCAAGAGAAGGTGTCTGCACTGTTATATTTACCAGCATTATGAAATCAGACAACCTTTCAATCCATAAATCACAGTACAGTATTTGCCATTCCAATTTCTATGGTTGTACTGAGTAAGCAACACTATCCAGAATGTTATTAAATCAGAGTAATAAAAATGAAAATCTGTATTGACTCTTCCTTGGCTCTTTCCGGTTCTTTTACATTTTGGCCTGAGAATATATCTTTGTTTTTCAGACTCCATTTTATTTACTTTAGTTACTTTATTTCTCAGATTGGAGGCTGTCTATTAAATTGCGGTAACCTTTTGGTGTAAAGCTTCGGATGTTCTCCTTGGTGTTTACCAGATGCAGCGTAATATGTGTTTGCTAATCATCTTTGCTATTGTGCTGATTTGAGAATTTGCAGCGCAAAGTGGGTCTAAGCAGGCCACAGGATTTTGTGGCTTCAAGGCAATGATAAGAACTTTCTTAATGGGTTAGTAAATAACAACATGCTTTTAAATTTGGTTTTCAGTCACCTCAAGATATGTTATTGCATAAGAATGGCTTCGATGTAATATTCTTTCCTTCTAGAAGACAAAGTATGAGGGGATTTGTATGTGGGAGTGACTGCAGACAGAAAGTAGAGCATTTTTCTTCAAGAGCCTTAAATGTTGTCCTCAATATATTTTCACTCAGCACAGACTCAGCTCCTGCAGTTTTAGCTGACAGCAGTTCTGTGGATCCCACTGTGGAGGTGCTCTGGGACTCCACTGCTGGGCGGCTGCTTCCTTCAGGCCTTCAGTCCAGATCAGATCCTTCCCACCCAGACAGTGGGGAGTCCACAGAGGTCTGCAAAAGAGAGCATGGGTTTGCAAAGGGAAACCTGTTTGCGTGACCTGGCTTTCTGTGGTATGATAAAGACACTCCAGTTCTTCTTCAGCTTTCAAAATTATGGAAATAGATCACTTCCTCAGATGCAGTCAGAGGAATTTTTCATCCATCTTTGGCAACTATTTTAGAAAGACAGTAGACATCCCTCAACGAGTCTTATTTTTGCAGGCTAAGGGCACTGCACAGCAGCTCTTTATTGTCACTGTTTTCTATATCTCTCCTAACAAACTCAGTTTTCCACCCCCTCTACTTCAGGTATTTTCTGCAGCATTGTTCATCTTATCCCTTGTGTCAGCAGCTCTAGGTTTTTTCTCCTTCATTCCCCGCTTCATCTTCCCTATAGCAGTTGTGCATTTTTTTTCTGATTTTGTTTTTTTTTTTTTTTTTTAATGCTCAGAGCTCTCTGTGTGTTGTACCCTGCACCATCTCCACTTTCCTCAGCGGCACCATGTCTGTCTGCCAGTGGCAGGTCTCCATGTGCTACCACTTCCTTCCATTTGCAGCTACTCCTGGGAATAAATCATGAAGCGTGTCAACGTAGTGGCCTCTCCTGGGAGGATGTGCGAAGGATGAGCTGAATGGTAGTGGTCTGCTAGAAGATGTTTGGTGACTGCTATCAAGTGGTCCTTTGATCTGGAGACAATCCAGAGGTCCTTGCAGTTCTGCGAGACAAATGTCAGAAGCTCTTCATACTACCCTCCTTCCCTCTCATGTTGCCCCTTGCTTCATTTTTTTGGGGCACGGTCCTGGTCTCCTCAGGTTTGGTGTCCAAGCTGCTCGCAGAGGTATCTGCATTACTGGTGTTGATCCAAGAGAGCTCTCTGACGCTGCTGCACCAAAATCCCACCAAGGTGAATATAGGGCTTCACAACCTGTGGGACCTAATATTAGGGCTAAATGCATTTTTCTGTGAGGACCAGCAGCAGACTTCCAAAGCGCTTGAGGAGAAAGCAGTCATGCCTATGTGCACAAACCCCAAGCCAACATTTAGTTACTTCTTATAGCCATATTTTTAAGGAAAGAGGTTCCAGTGATCTCAGATCATCTGAAGAACGGCGTGGCGACCTGGTCTTGTAAATATGCTGAACAGCACTTGTGTTCAGACACTTGTGCTCACTCATCAGCATGATGATTATCTCTGGCTTAAAAATAACTCATTTTTTTTCTTTATTTATCCCTCGAATTTACTCTCTGATGGAAACCGTGCCTGTCACATGTTTAAAACAGATTTTCTTCACTGTGCGTATGGAGGAAGGTAAAGGAAGTGATAAATCTCTGAAAGCAGTATGATAAAATAAGTCCTTTCTGAGTAAGGGGCCGCCAGATACTGAGCCTTTTACTCCTTCAGGGTCTTGCTCTGTAGCTGGCCCGGCTGACTGCGGGATGACTACTGCTGCAGCAGCGCTTGGGGTGCCTGAAGCCACCCTCTTGCAGGGAAACAGGAACTTCAGGGACTGAAGCTGTAGCTCACCATATCCAATGAATAGCTGGTGTGCTGTCTGTCATCAAGGAGCAGATTGAGGGAACTGGAAAAGAAAATAAAGCAACCCAAAAAAACACGGAAAAAATCTGCCGTGTTCGAAAAATCTGGTAATCTGAAGAAAATCCATCATCGTTCCTCCCTGTTTCTGACACAGAAAATATTTCATAGTTAGTTATTTTCTTCTGTTAGCATCCAGTCAATAACAGGATCAAACTACCAGCTACTCCCTTGTCCCTTTCCTCCCGTGTTGCTGCTGTTAGGGGCTGGGGAATAATTAACTGTGGATCCCAGTGATGGGGCATCTGTAACCTCCTGTTTCTGTCGCACCGGTGCCCTACTGACAGACGGACAGTTGTTGAGCTCTCTGTTGCAGACAGCATGGAGCATGTCGGGGCAGGCGCCGAGCATCTCATCCCTTGTCTCTGCGGCGTCAGGCCTGCCTCTGCTCGCTGCGGTTCGTCAGTGGCAGTGACAGTGATTTCCCCGCCTGCCCTCCTCCGTTGCCGACTGGAGGAAAGGGGAAAGAGGAGGAAGGCTTTTGTTCCTGGGGGATGAACCGCTCCGGCAGCGGCCGCAGGATGCGGGGCGGATGCTTTCTGCCTGCGGTCCTCTCTGCTCCTCCGCGGAAGGGCTTCAGCTAAAACAAACCAGTGTTCCATGAACCTTTGAAGTGCGCTTGTCTTCTGAGTCACTTCCCTGTCACCCAACGGGCAGCGTAATGCCGAGGGATGTCGTTCTCGCGTCACACAGCTGCGCTCAGACTTTCATCTCCTGGTGGCCGCACAGACTCCCACGTCATTTCCCGCCTGAGTGGCAGCTTCGCCTTTCCTGAACAGCATCTGTCTTCCTTTCTTCTGGTGTTTTCCAAGACAGTGGAAAGGCAAGCTAGGACGATTGGAAATGCACGGCGACTACGTTAGGTGCCTCTCTTGGCTTCTGAATGTCCACCCTGCTTGCTTCTGTCTGCAGATTGTTTGTATCTTAGTGGAAGGATCTGGGAGCAGCGCCATCAGAACAGGTTGCCTTCTCCCCCGTCTTCCGTGGTGGCCACTACATGGCAACAAAGTGTGGCCTCCTTGGGCAAGCTGGCACACACACCGGCACTGCTCCATGTACATCCAATGGGCCACCATCACTGGGAAATGCATTCTTCTGTCATTTGAGATTGTCATGGTTTAACCTGGCAGCCAAGCACCAGACAGCCGCTTGCCGGCAGCTAGGACCACGCATCCGCTCGCTTGCTCCTCCCCACCACCCACCAGTGAGACTGGACAAAAAGTAAAACTCATGGGTTGGGATAAAGACAGTTGAATGAGACAACAAAGAAAGGAATAATAGTAATAATAGTAATAATTAACAATAAAGAATATGGAAAACAAGAGATACACAATACAATTTTTTTCACCACCCAATGACCAATTGTGCAGCCTGTTCTTGAGCAGCGGTCACGGAGCTGAGCATGGCATCTATGGTATGGAAAATTTCCACTGGCCAGCTTGGGCTGGCTGCCTGGCTCTGCTCCCTCCCAGCTCCTGCCCACCTGCTCATTAGCTGAACATGGGAAACTGAAAAAGTCCTTGATTTCTTAGCAACAACTAAAACCATCAGTGTTATCAACATTCTTCTCATACTAAATCCAAAACACAACAGTTACTGGGAGAAAAATTAACTCTATCCCAGCCGAAACCAGGGCAGTGATTTCGCATTATATCATTTAAGAAAATGTCATCCTGATATTGAAATGCTCTCAGTTCTGTTTTGTATGCCTGAAATTGCCAATTACTTGAAATAATTTGTGATGAGCAAAAAAAAAAAAACCAACCCAAAACCCCAAGTGCCTTTTGAATGAAATTACCTAGTGGTCTGGTTTCTTCTTGAATCAGTCCAAAGACTTTATTTTGATAATGTTGAGGTTTTTGCCCACCAAGCAATATAATTCTTTTGGTTCTAATTAAATAATTTTTTCCTTGCACTAGACTGATGCTAAACTGGCTTCATTAAATCTTCTTACACTGTAAGTAGCAGTGACCCAGATAAACACGTTTAAAAATGCAACTACTGAAACTACAGTATGTTGCCTTTGTAAGATGCAGCAAATGAAAGACTAAAATAATTCTACACATTTACAATGGTAGCTCATATATCATATTATTAAAAGCAGATTCATAGACCAGTTTCATTTTTTAGATTACACATACAGATCTGCATGAAAAAAGTCTTAATTATTTTGGAGTCAGATGCTTGAAAGTTACAGAGAGGGCGATGAAAAAAATTGCTTTTTGCTTTTGCAGATGTCCTTTTGGAGCATAGCAAAGGCCTTTTGAAAAAGAGGGGGTAACTGTCTATTTAAGAATGCGTCGTACAGCAGCCGTGCAGAGTCAGGAGCGTGTAGGCAACCAGTAGAAGGTTGCATTTCTGTTCTCCTTGGTGCCTGAGTTTGCAGCTTCGGTGGCTTTTTAATGTGAAAGCTGGGCTCCAGTCCCAGCCAAACCCGCTCTGTGCCCACGGCCTGCCTAAAGCCAAGGCCTGGAGGAGACACCCGACCTTCTGACTGTCTCAAGGACGCGGACGTTGCCATGGGGCCTTGTTTAACTGTATTTGGGTAAATCCTCTCTAGGGCCCCAAAAATTGTGGCTAAGGAGGTGCTGCCCGTTGTTCCAGGTGCACATCTTGTGTGTCTTTGTGTGTACAAGCAACGCCCGGGATGCTCCGTTAATGAATTTACTCTGCCCTTGGAGCGCGCTCGCTCCAGCTGCCTCGTTAGGCTCTGATTACACCTAACTACTGCTGCTCTGAGAGCCAGTGCTTTGGCCAAAAGGTCTCTTCTGGTAGCTATTGCCCAGGTCACAGCCAGCATGGAGGAAATGGCCGGAGTCACAGTGCGGCGTGGAGTGACGGCGAGAGCCTCAAACACGGGCCTTCCCCCGCCTTTCGGTTTTGCAGATTTTTCTAGATGTCGGCTGTGTTTACACAAGGAAGAAATATGCTATTGGGAACAATCTGATAGTAAACAGCCTTTAATTAGCGCCGAAGGCACGAAGGGGCCTGATCCCTCCGTGCCTGTTTGGGCAGCTGGACACAGATACGGCCGGCCTCTGGCACCCTGCAGCACCGTGCCTGCTGCTGCCGCTACATCGGTAGCTTTGCCCCCTCTGCCAGCCTGCGCTGCCGACTGGGTCCTGCTGAAAGCTTTGCCCCAGAGCAGGGGCCAAATCGTCCTCCGTCGCTGGAAGGACAAGGCAGGGTTTACCAGGCGTTGGTTGTACTGGGTGACTTTTAGGATCTGTGGCAATCCAGCCCCCCTTTAATTAATTTCTGGTAGCAGCATGCTCTCCTACTTGCTCTGGTTGGCGTTAAGCTGTAAAACTGCTAAGGTCAGACAAAAAGCCAATGGAGTCTATTGATTTTTCGTGCTTTTGCAGCACGTTGTGGGACCATACCCACTGGACGTGGAGGACACCTAGGGGTGGCAGAATGGGTGCATGCCGGGAACCGCTCTCCACAGCCATGTACCCCGCGGAGCCGTGGGCACCGGCACTGACTTTGCCAGCGGGGTCCGGCCAACAGAGGCAAATGCTGCACCCAGCAGCCAGCTGCCGTCCCTTGAGATGGCTGGAGTTAACCTGTGTGAAGTGTTTCCTGGGAAATGCACCCCATGGAGATGGCCCTGGTAGTTGTATGAGGCAGCCAAGGAAATGCAGATCGGTCGTTGCAGTGTGGCCCATCCTTCCCGTTGCAAAAATTGTGGATGGCTGGGTTCTGGGCGGCTCCGGTGCCCTCTCAGTGTGGAGCACATCTAGGCAGAGAGCTCGGCTCCAGGTCTGTGGTCACTCACGACCGTTGTGGTGGCCACCCTTCTCAGTGGCCAGCAGCTGTCCCCCTGGTTTCTCAAACAATGGATCACGAAGACTCAATTGGGGTTGCAGAGGGTTGCGTTCGCCAGGGTTCAGCTGTCTCCTCTGGTTTGGTCTGTGCTGTTCAGAGGTTTACCCACCTCGGCCAGCAGTTTGGCACGCGAGTGCATCCACCAACATGTGGTGAAACCAGAGGTTTTCTTGGTTACCAGCTTAGCTCTGTAGGCTTCTTTTCCAACCCCTGTTGCGGTGCGGCTTGTTGCTGCTGTTGCAGACTCCCGTGATTCCCCTCAGCTGGCCGTGGCCCCCAGAGCCCGGCAGCCTGGCACACTCTGCTCTGGCACCTCGCCGACCGCCCATCCCTGCACGTGGGGTGCCTGGCCGGGACAGCGCAGCTGGTGCCGTGGGGTTTTTCGGGGTGCTGTGGGGGAGGCACACAATTTGCACACAGGAGGAGCTGAAAAGTGCAGCATCCGCTCTGGCCAGCAGCAGCTTAGCCCCCGGGGCAGGGGGCAAGCGGCGAGACCTGATGGTGCGGGCCTCTCCGGAGGGATGGCGGAGAGCTTGTGCAGGAGGCAAGGGCTGGGGGCATCCGCTCTCCCTCTTTGCTGACAGCAAGCTCTTAAATGAGCATGGTTGTTTTCTCTAACACCCTGCCAAGAAAATACTGAATATTTTGTACTGCTTGGGTGCTCTTGCTGTTTCTGTCTGCAAGAAAGGGCATCATTTTTGTAGCTGAACTTGTCTACCAACATATGGATTTGCCTGAGGCAAGAAGAGCGTCTGCCGTTTCTCACGACTTATACAGGCTATAGGCAGTTTTTATTCCCTGAAATTATTATGCAGTTAAAACTACTTCCTCCTTGATTTGCTCATCTCCCAAGCTCTGTTGTTCTCCCTTCTGGTTACCACCAGGTAGTCGCTGCCGCGGGAGCTGCAGTAGTCCAAGCCGTCGGCGTCCATCCCTGCTCCTCTGGCTGAACCCAGTGGACCTGTACTGAGGCAGTGGGAGGGGGTCAGCCACCCTGGGGGTGAGGAGCTTGAGGGATGATGCATGGGGATGAGGAGGGTTGGACAGGCGTGGGTGGCACCCCGAGGCTGTCCCCATTTTGGGGGTCACACCTGGTGGTGGCCTCATGCTGGTGGGAACAGGCATTGGTGTCGATGCCTTCACGCTGGGTACCTGGGAGTGAGGGAGAAGGACCACGTGCATCGCCCGTGGCACTGGGGCAGGCGTGGAGTGGGGTGGGGTGGGTGGTGGAAGCCAGTGAGAAAGGGAAGAAAGGGCTTGAAACAGTTAAGCCTGGGAGCGCGGTGCCGTGGGAGATCCCCACCCCCAGTACTGTACAAGGAAATGCTTAGCTCCAGCTACACGAACTGCATGTCAGGAAAATATATCGTTGCCTGAAACAGAATATACACAAAGCGGGAGAGACAAAAGTGCCCTCGGACTCCCTCACTGGGAGCTGCCTCCCAAAAGGGCTTCGATGGGGCTGACCTTCCCCTTGGCCGGCTCTTACACTGCTCCTGTATTTGCATTAGCGCGGGAGATGAGGGGAGACAGCCCCAGGTCCTGTTCTCCTGTTATTACAAGGATAAACTAGGACATGGTACAGCCACGGAGGTTTTTATTTGTGGGTTATTTGTTTGGCTTTCCTGAAGGAAGAGCCTGTGAGAAGTATGTTCTTCCCTAATAGAGCATCACCTTACATTTTCATGGCAGACAGTCTGCTCTGCCTGCAGACTGAGGTGGCCTGAAGAATCAAGAAGATTGACGGCAGAAAAATTTACTTCAGAGCTTCACCAGTCTTCTGGCAGGTATTTTTTGTCTGTTAATTTTGTTCTTCTGTATTTTTTATTTCCTTTTCTTTGTTGTTGTTAGTAAAGGAACAAAGCTGTGCAGTCAGCTTTCTTCCTTCACAGTCTATGATCTGTGTACCGAAATTCGGTGCTGTGAAGAACCGACCGTCTGAGGAGTTAACACCAGGCTGCAGCCCTGTGTGCTCTTCCGTGCTGGCGCGCAGGAACTCCTGCACCCAGAGCTTCGTGGCCGCAGAGAAACGTCACCTCACCAGGAGAGCTGAGCCGTGGTTACACTGTGGAGCGTGTTGCTAAACTGCGTCCTAGGGCTGAGCTGCACAGCCAAATACAAAATCTCCCAGCCAGATTTATTGGAGTGGCCTGGTGACATTCCCCAGAGGACTTACGATCTATGGTGATGGATGATGCCGATCCACTAACGTAGTAGGCTCATCTGGGAAAGATGTAATTGTCGTTCTGCATCCTGCAGTTTCCCTAAGTTTTTCTGAACATGTAATAGCACACATCACAGTGGAAATTGCTGGTGAAAAATGCTGCAGTAAATATGTCAGGGGCTCTATATCCTACAGCAGTGCACTCCTCTTCTGGAACCACGCGGCCATCATTAAGGTAGGGGAGGTGATAATAAGAAAATTTGGTATACTGCATCCATCGTGGTGTGTGTGCTCTGCAGAGCTTTGATGGAGTAATATGGGCAGGACCGACCTTGTCTCCTCTTGCAGTACACGTCTGTGAAATTTGTTCATGTTGACTAGTTCACAGTATCAGGAAAATAATACTTACTTTTACCTGCAATAACAGTGCTATTTTTACAACCCTGGTTGCCCTGCCTGCATTTCCTGAAATATGGCCCTTTTTTTCTGAGTGGTTGGAGTCTGGATCCCTGATGACAAAGAGTGTTATTATTTTTTTGTGTAATCTGGGCACAGTTTGGAATAGTCTCACCTCTGTGCAGTATGAGCAGTGTGTTGGTCAGAGCCAGGATACCCATCTGGAGAAGACTCCTTGGAACTGACTGGAAGGTCTTTGTTCATACAGCATCGCATTAGTTAAATTTGGACATGATTACCCACACTTAGGCAGACTGTAAGTGCTCCGGCAGCAGAGAAACATGGTAGACCTTGATGAAATGGGAAGAGAAGGCACGCTGGAGCAACACAACTGCAAGTAGTGGCCAGCTGCTAGACTGAGAGGGAAGGCAGCCCCGTGCCACCTCAGTGACTGTCTGCATGTGTGTGGGTGTGCACCCACTCATCCTCACGAGCGATGGATAATCTGGGTTGCAGCGGTAACTGGAATCCAAGCTGAGGTCTGTGCTTTGTGCTGATCATGTGCCAAAATGGTCACTGCCCAGAAGACCTCACGGTCAAATGGATGAGGCAAAAGGCACTAGAGAAGACGTGCTTGCATGTATGTGTGTGCATGTGGGGCATTTGTAGGTGGTACAGGTTATTTCACAGTTCAGCACAGGGGCTTCTAGGAGGGCAACGTTGGTCTTTGTGGGTGAAAGCATGTTGAAAAGTTGCGAGGTCTTCTCGCTACATCCATCAGTGCCGTCGTGCTGCAGCTCACGCTGGTGTTACCTTGAATTCAGTCAGAAGGCTGACATCTCTTGCATCATGGCATGCTGGAGAGAAGAGGTCATTTCTCTGCCCCTCAGAGTCACACCAGGAAACAGTTGGTATGGATGCTGTGATGAAAGTGAGGTGTGAAAGGATGCTAAACGCAAAGAAAAAAATGCTGCGTTTTTCCTCACATCACAGGAGTCTTACATTTTGCTGGCTCTTTTAAACAAAATCCCTGCGGCTGCTTACAAATTTTGCAAGGATGAAAATAAGGGGCTATTTTTGCTTGAAAGGTTTTTCCATCCACACATTTTTAGATAGTGTGGTGCGAGAGTAAGGCAAGCTTGAAATCTGACATGGACGTACTTTCTGCTGAGGATTAGTGCCGTCAAGTAGCTGATGAAATGTTGGGCTTGGTTTATCAAAGTGATGGGGTGGGAGAGAAGGAGAATCAGTCTAATAAATCTGAAGCTACGAACATAAAACTTGATCTTGAAGTGGCAGGCTGAAGGAGCATTTGGTTATTCATGCCAGTGGGGAAGGATGAAGTATTAAATAACTATAAATAGCCAGGAAACGGAAGACTCCTCTACCCTTTTGCTCCCCAGGGAGCACCCCAATACTCCTGCAACTTCATATCTGCTGTGCTCCCAAGTGAGACCCTGTCCCGCAAGGAAGACAAGCTGGTGAGTCTGTTTTTGCTGCCCAGCTCTTTGGCCCATCCCTAAATCTTGTCATCTGGGACAACATCTGTGCCACCGAGAGCCATCAAAGCTGCATGCGGGAGAAGGGGTTTTCCCTGTCAGCCCACTGTGGCAAGCGTGCGTGGGGTTGATCAACTGTGTGTCCTTACCTGTGGGCTTAGGAGCATTTGTACCTCAGCATCTGCAAGCTGCAAGATTCAGTTTTTTACTTGATTTTGCTTTTCTTCTCATTAATTATTTATTTAAGCCAGACTATATCAGGACAATGAAAGGTTATGTGAAAATTTGGCTTTCAGTTGGTTTAAGATGAGTTATGGAAGTGTTGGGATTTGCTACTTTAACCCCCATGGCTTTAAAAGACATTCAGAATGATTTCTGCTTCTTCTTCCTCTCTGTCTCAAGAAGGTCTAGAAGCAAGATAAGTTGAAGGGCAGTCCCCTGTACCATGCTAGGTTAGCCCTATTCTGTCCTTGTCTGCACCCAGAAAAAGGGATTTTTAGCTGGAGCTGGCGTGTCGTAAGGAAGGGATGAGAAAGGTTTTGCAGCATATCTGAGGGGCTGGGGCTCTCAGGTCACGTGTGGTGGTGGTGGCACCTCACTTTGTTTATGGGTTTTGAGCTGGTGAATCTGGTTTGCCCCTTGAGGGTTACTCTAGTGTGCTTCACTTGTGTGGCCAGTCAGGAGACAACCAAAGCGGTCAAAACCATGCTGGTGTAATGGGACAAAGTTAGATGTTTCGCCTGCAGAAGTATCGTAGGAGTTTCAAAACTGATTTTAACTTTGCTTCCCTAACCTGTCGGCTGCGACTTGGTAACTGGTCCGTGAGGGGACCCCATCCTTCATAGCCAGGAGAAAGAGAGATTCACGTAAGCAAGAAGAGATGGTCAGTGGACATCAGCCTTTGCCACACCGGTCCCAATTCCCATCTGGATATCAGAAAAGATCAAATGAATGTAGCAAAAATATCTGAGCCTGGGATCAATGGAGAGGGTCAGGACTAAATAGCAAGCCTAGTGTTTCTGAGCGGAGAACAAACCTCCGCCAGCCAACTAATGAGGCTTTGAAGTTGTTTCACTGACATCAAACTTGGAAATCCTTTGTAAGAACCGAGATGCTTTAAGGACTGTTTAATAAAGCACTTGACTGGGAAAGGAGCAAATACTTTATCAGGCTGACACTGAGTGGTTTTTGTTTCAGGTTTTGGGGGAAGCAGGGCTGGCAATTACATTTAATTGGTGTCCTTTTCCTCTTGTTATCATTGGTGTATTGATTGCTGGGAAAACAAAATGCATGGGTTTTAAAATTTACTGTAAAGTAATGGGTCTCTTGTTTGTTTTGTTTAGCTCTGTGTTCTCAAAACAGCTCATTTTTCTTTGGTTTGCTGGCAAATATAATGTTTTGATTGAAAATGATACTGAATAATCAGTTAAATGGGATATTTAATGACAGGAAAAATAGTTTAAAATATTTTTTTCCCATAGGAAAGTCATGCACTTTACTTTTTGAGCCTAAGAAGTCTTTTAATGCTATGGGAGTCTGCATTCTTCTTATGATCTCACTCCAAACTTAAACACGTGGGTGTACCGCGTGTGTGAAAACCGTGGAGGTCAAGGTATGGTAAATCTCAGGAGCTCCGATGCAAGAGATATCCCTAGAGTAAGTCCAGTTTTTCTCTGATATCTTACTAATTTAGACTTTCGTAGACTCTCACCTGCTGCTGGTTTGCCTTCCCTGTGGGAAGCTGGTGTGCTATGACGAGCAAGCCTGGTAGATGAGGGAAGAGCAGTGGATATTGTCTGTGTGCACTTGAGGAACGCCTTTGATGCTGTCTGGTATCAGATCCTCATAGGCAATCTCCTTATGTATGGGCTGGATGAGCAGACATTGAGGTGGACTGGAAACTGGCTGAATGGCTGTTCCCAGAAGGTGGTGATCAGTGGCACAAGGTTAAGTTGGAGTGGTGTACCCCAGAGGTCAATACTGGGTCCAGTCCTGTTCAGCATCTTCATTAATGATCTGGATGATGGGGAGAGTATATCCTCAGCAAGTCTGCAGATGACACCAGCGCAGCAGGAGTGGCTGATACATCAGGGGGTCGTGCTGCCGTCCAGAAGGATGTCAACAGGCAGGAGAAATGGGCCAAAAGGAAACTCATGAAGTTCAGCAGGGAGAAGTGCAAAGTCCTGCACCTGGGGAGGAACAACTCATCACCAGTGTGTGCTGGGGGGCAGCCAGCTGGAAAGCAGCTTGGCAGAAAAGGATCTGGGTGTCCTGGAGGACACCAGGTTGAACACGAAGGTCAGTTCAGTGAAGTTCCCAGTGACTGGAAAATGAGAAACATAAACCCCACGTTTAAAAAGAGTGAAAACGAAGGCCCGGGGAACTGCAGGCCAATCAGTCTCACCTCTGTGCCCAGCAAGATCATGGAGCAGCCTCCTGGAAACTATGCAAAGGCACATGGAAAATAAGGACGTGATGGGTGACAGCCAACATGGCTTCACTAAGGACAAATCATGCCTGACAAATTTGGTGGCCTTCTATGACAGAGTTACTGTGTTGGTGGATAACGGAAGAGCAACTGATGTCGTCTACCTGGACTTGAGCAAAGCATTTGACCTTGTCCCGCATGACAACCTTGTCTCTAAATTGGAGAGAGACATGGTTTTGATGGATGGACCACTCGGTAGATAAGGAATTGGCTGGATGGGCGCACTTGAAGAGTTGCAGTCAATGGTTCAACGTCCAAGTGGAGACCAGTGACGAGTGGTGTTCCTCAGGGGTCAATGTTGGGACCAGCACTGTTTAACATCTTTGTGGGCGACATGGACAGTGGGACTGAGTGCACCCTCAGCAAGGTTGCTGACGACAGCAGGCTGTGTGGTGCAATCGACACGCTGGAGGGAAGGGATGCCATCCAGAGGGACCTGGACAGGCTTGAGAGGTGGGCCTGTGCAAACCTCATGAAGTTCAGCAACGCCAAATGCAAGGTCCTGCATCTGGGTCGGGGCAAGCCCAAGCACAAATACAGGCTGGGTGGAGAATGGCTTGAGAGCAGCCCTGAGGAGAAGGACTTGGGGATGCAGGTTGACAAGAAGCTCAATGTGACCCGGCAATGTGTGCTCGCATCCCAGAAGGCCAACCATATGCTGGGCTTCATCTCCAGCAGCGTGGCCAGCAGGTCGAGGGAGGTGATTCTGCCCCTCTGCTCTGCTCTGGTGAGACCCCACCTGGAGTCCTGTGTCTAGCTCTGGAGCCCTCAGCACAGCAAAGACATGGACCTGTTGGAGTGGGTCCAGAGTAGGCCACAAAAATGATCCAAGGGCTGGAAAACTTCTTCTGTGAGGAAAGGCTGAGAGAATTTGGGCTGGAGAAGAAAAAGCTGAAGGGCAAATCTCAAGAATGAATACAAATACCTGAAGGGAGGGTGCAAAGAGGACAGAGCAAGGCTCTTTTCAGAGATGCCCAGTTACAGGACCAGAGGCAATGGGCATGAACTGAAACATAGGCGGTTCCCTCTTTTTCATTGTAAGGGTGACTAAGTCCTGGCACAGGTTGCCCAAGGTGGTTAGGAGTCTCCCTTCTTGGAGATACTCGGAAGCTTTCTGGGCATGATCCAAGGCAATGGGCTGTAGGTGGCCCTGCTTGAGCAGGGGGCTTTGACAAGATTACCTCCAGAGGTCCCTTCCAGCCTCAGCCCATCTGTGATTCAGTGATTCTGAGCAAGCAGAGGTGCATGGTGGGGCTAAGAGGCCAGGAGGGCAGTGCAGGAGGACTTTCCCAGGAGTGAGCAGACCACCTATAGTTTGGCTTTTGGGCAGCTCCTGGTAAGAAGATGTTCCCCAGGGCCAGGCAGGTAGCATCTCCTCGTCACAGGTGGTCACAGAATCACAAAATATTCGGGGTTGGAAGGGACCTTTGTGGGTCATGTAGTCCAACCCCCCGGCTGAAGAAGGGTCACCTACAGCAGGTTGCACAGGACCTTGTCCAGGCGGGTCTTGAATATCTCCAGAGAAGGAGACTCCACAACCTCCCTGGGCAGCCTGTTCCAGTGCTCCGTCACCCT
>Ga0065711_1032687_pt1 | contig 26880 bp, 12 predicted proteins | sample Hoacrofraction12_FD_59098 | JGI IMG/M metagenome (GOLD analysis project Ga0065711, IMG submission 59098) | Hoatzin crop microbial communities from Cojedes, Venezuela - Epithelial fraction 12 v2 (version 2) | ecosystem: Host-associated > Birds > Digestive system > Esophagus > Crop | place... | reverse complement strand
ACCAAGCGAAAGTCATCCTTTCACCAGGCTTCCTCTCTTACCTCCAGGGCCTGGGATTCCTGAGGGCCGTTCTTAGCAGTGAAGACTGAAGTAAAGAAGGCATTCAGTAATTCCACCTTCTCTGTATCCTCTGTCACCAGGGCACCCACATCATTCAGCAGCAGCCTTACATTTTCCCTAGTCTTCTGTCTGCTGTTGATGTACTTGAAGAAGCCCTTCTTGTTGTCTTGTTGTCTTTGACATCTCTTGCCAGATTTAATTCCAGGTGGACCTTAGCCTTCCTCGTTGCATCCCTGCATGCTCTGACAGCATTCCTGTATTCCTCTCATGTGGCCTGTCTTTCTTCCACATTCCTTAGACCTTTTACTTCCATTTGAGTTTTGCTAGAAGCTCCTTGCTCATCCATGCAGGTCTCCTGCCTCCTTTTTTAGATTTCTTGCTCAGGGGGATGCACCGATCCTGAGCATGGAGGAAGTGATGCTTAAACAGCAACCAGCTCTCTTGGACCCCCCTACCTTCTAGAGTCCTGACCCACAGGATTCCCCATGTAGGTCCTTGAAGAGGCCAAAGTTAGCTCTCCTGAAGTCCAAGGCTGTGATCCTACTTATTGCCCTGCTTTCTCCACGCAGGATCCTGAACTTCACCATCTCATGATCACTGTAGCCGAGGCTACCCCTAACCTTCACATCCTCAACCAGTCCCTCTTTGTTCGTCAGTGCGAGATCCAGAAGCACACCTCTCCTCATTGGCTCCTCCACAATTTGCATCAGAACGTTATCACTGATGCTCTGCAGGAGCCTCCTGGACTGCGTGTGCCTGGCTGTGTGGTCTTCCCAGCAGATGTCAGGGTGGTTGAAGACCCCCATGAGAACCAGGCCTGTGACTGTGAGGCTACTTTCAGCTGCCTGTAGAAGGCCTCACCGACTTCCTTTTCCTGGTCAGGTGGCCTGTAGTACACACCCAAAACAGTGTCACCCTTATTTCTTACCCATAAGCTCTCAACTCATTCTTCATCCGCCCCCGGGCAGAGCTCAATACATTCCAGTTGCTCCCTCACATACAAAACAACTGTGCCGCCTCATCTTGTTGGCCTGTCCTTCCTAAAGAGTATGTAGTCATCTATAGCAGTACTCCAATTATGCAAGCTGTCCTACCATGTCTCTGTAATTGCAATGAGATCATGGTCATGTGACCACACACAGATCTCCAGTTCCTCCTGCTTATTGCCCATGTTGTGTGTATCAGTGCACAGACATTTCAGAGAAGAACTTGAGCATGCTGGTTTTCCTGGAGGGATGCAAGAGGATCTGCCATGTCCATACCCACCCATAAGGTTCTTAGACTTCTGCTTCTCAGCTTGGGACGCAGCTAAGGAACATTTGTCACTGCTCTGACTGGCCACACATTTTCATCTGTAACACTAAGCATCTCTATAAAAAGATTTCAGTGACCTGATAACTTTAAAAGTACTCTGGAACTTAAAGGGATTCTTTTTGTTTTCTTTGGTGAAAAAGAACAAGTGTTTACAAGACAGCAATTATTCAGAGAAGTTCAAATTATATCATTTAACCTGATGTAGATATAAATGTACTGGTTCTCAACAACACATAAGCAATATTGAAATACATCTGTTGGTTGTAATGTTTGAAATTCAGATTGTGTGTCTGCATATAAAATAAGGCAAGAAGGAGTTATTGTTTACTTTGTATGTCGTCTTCATAGCTTTGACCATAATATAAAGCAGCTTTTGCTCAGATATATCTGTATTTTCAAAAGATGAAAGTATGTATTTTGCCTACATTTCATTGTCCTCTGAAAAACTGAAATGATCGTTTTATTCCTTTTATTTAGGGATGAATAAATAGAAGATAATTCTTGCATTGGATCTTTTTTCCTAAATCAACAAAAAGAATTTCTAGTAATAAAAAGGAAAATAATGTGTAAACCATTTTGAATGCTTAGAATGGTCTGGTTTTGCGAAAGGCTGAAATATAAATCTTCAAAGTACTCAAGGGAAGAGTTTCAGTAATGGATCATTTTGCTATATCAAAGAACAATTAACTTATTCATTAAAAATTTAGAAATATCTAATTTTATTCATGAACATATCTAACATTTATTAATTAAATTTTTCACTTGAGAAAAAACTCTTCAAGTATGAGCTTAAATGTTTTCTTACATACTTACATCTATCCGAAGTCATTGAAATGTAAGCAGGTTCTTTCATAACCAGAAATACTATCTTGGAGAGTGAAAATTATTTTGCAAAAGAATTACATGTAAATAAATACCATATTCAGGGTTAACTATCTCTAAAAATATGAAAAATTTATCAGGAAAAATAGGTCTGTGCAATTTATTTTGACTTATATGTCATGGCTGTATTCTCTAGACCAGAACGTTCATTTGCTTAGTGTGTTCAAGTTGGAATCTGAACTTCATGACTCAAGCTCATCTGAGCAAGTCAGAAAACGTTACTTTTCCTTGCTAACATAGCCTCACAATTCAGCATAAGCACAAGATCATACTTGCCACCAGAGACAGCAAACAGAGGAAAAATAAGTTGTTATATCCTGGAGATTTGTTAGGATTTCTGTACGGTCTCTAATTCTTTCACAGTCACATCAGCTTCAGTCAGATCTTTGTGAATACTCCCTATCCTCACACTGCCCAACTTTTCTATAAGTATTTTCTACCCAGGGTTTCAGTCAAATAGAATTTATAAGCCTGATATTTAATGAAGACTGACTCCATTGTTTAATCTGCTATGTTTTGCATGTCAAATCTTATGCAAGTGTAAAATTTGAATTTGATTGTATTTATTTTTTTACACAATGGACAAATTTACCTGAGAATTCCATTAAAGAGAAGTTATTTTACTGGTGATATATACTTCCAGAGATATCAGTACCGTTTTTTGCCTCTGTTTGTTACTTTGCCACCACAGCTTCTGGGGGTTAACACAATAAACATGACTACTGAACTAACCTTCATTAAGAATAACTTAGGGTTTTTCGGTTCATTGATGCAGTCTGTTGCCTACCCAATAAGGGGTAACATTCACACAGCAGAGGAGACAGGAACTCTTTAACCTACCCTGCTTCCTTTAATCTACCTTCTCTGTGAGAAATTTGTGTCTCTCGTGCCTGAAAGACGTATGTATTGTTCAGTCTGTCACCATTTTGCTTTAATGTACTTCATAGTATGTATTACGAGATACATAGTTTAGGATTAAATGGTTGAAAGGTGCACTTCCCTGTAAGCTATGGGCCAGAATCTGTCTTGACCTGTGATTGTGGGTTGAGTTACGTTGAATTAAGAAGGATAGAAACTATAGCAGGATTTTCTCTCGTGTCATAGAGCAAAGTCCCGCAAGTTTTGACTTGCTCACCTTTCATGTTATAGCTCTGCATCCCTTCACTTTGTTTTTGTTTATGGTCTATAAACATCAGTCATTTGTACCAACCCTCAGGGGAACACTGGTCACAGCACAACATGAATTTTTTCCTGCCCAAAACAAAGAATCCTGCCAGGAAACATAGATTTGAAAAAAACAAAAGAATAGAGGAAAGGAGAAACAAACAAAGCAAAATAACTGAAATATGTTTGGAAAGGACTTCAAAATGTAATAAACTAATGACATTGTCATGCTCTGGCAATCTAATTTGACCAAAATAGCATTCACAATCAGGAGGCTTGAACAGACTCAAAGATTTTCTTTTACTAGGTGGATTCCATGTATTACTGTATTTGGCTAAGCCTGGAGGATGAAATAGAAGTGGAAATATGATTAATGACAAACATCTTAAAGCCTACCATCTCTTCTAGCATTTAACATTGACAATACGAGTTTCAATCCATATTTGTAATGTTTAAGATTGATCCAAATGTTTTTTGCATTTACGTGATGAGAACCAAAAAAAAAAAAATATAATTTGGGTACAGTTGAATGGAGTCCCTTACTTTAAAATATGTTCCTGTTTGATACAGGACATACTTGCAGCACTTCAAAGTGTCTTGGCAAAACTTCATAATACGCAAGACTCTCAGTCTGCATCTGAGCTGGCAGAAGTGCATCATTTATAAAACCCAGTAGAGCAATGTCAGTTGCGTGACAGGATATCTTAGTAGCAGCTTGGGAACTCTACTATATTTTATCTCTGGCACTGCAAGTCTTTAATTTGGATAATAAACTGCTATGATGCAAATTGTATCTTGTGTATTTTGTTCTTCACTTACTCAAGAATCGTTTTTCAACAATTACAGAAGAACACGGGAACACTTGTACATCTTCTGTCACAAAACAACTCCTTTCTTGCCTGCAAAGATTATGCAGTGGTCAGAAGACTAAGAGGTCGTTGCTGAGAGGTGTTTACTTGCATGTAATGAGGCTTTTATATAACTTGTGTGGAGGGAAGTATTTCTGGTCTATTTCTCTAACTATGGATTTGCTGACCCCGTTCAGAATGAGACAACTTTTCTTTCTTTTTATATAGAATTTACATAGCTCTATATTGCTTTTTAATTGCTGCCACTTATTCATACCTTAAACATGAAGTTTAACATTCTGGAAACAGCAGTGTTGAAGAATGTCAACAGTCCATGGGTGTTAAGGTTCTAAGAACTTATTGGCGTCTTTTCTTTTGGCTACAGATACACCAACTTGAGTAGCTACTGCTATTCAGCCACTTGCTCTTCACTGTCCTGCTGCTAGATGCTACCTCCTCAGAATCTGAAAACATGTTTATTAACCTATTTCAGTGAAAATGAGTTGAGCTAGTTTATAATGCTTGAACTGTAGGTCTTTTCATCTGAATCAAGTTAACAAGTGACCACCAGAACATCTCAATTGAAAGATCCAAACAAACTGTCACAGGGAGCAGGATGAGGTTAGTTTTGGTTGGATGCAGAAGTCTCTCCAGAAGGCACAGGTGGAAAACCACACTCCATCAAGCCCCTCAGCCAAAATTCATTCTTCTTTTAGACTGCTTCTCCTTTACTCAAGAAAAAAAAAGGAAAGAGGAGAATCAGGGAAATGCAGAGCAATCTGAGGTTGATTACAAATGGTTCTATTCATATATATGTGTATAAGCCAATAACATGTTAAAGAACAGATTTAAAGACAATTTGGAAATCTTCATGGCAATATTGAAAATGGAAAATTAAAAAGATGCTTAAAAAGTATCTGTTTAATTATGATGATCAGTTGTCCATTTAAGGCCCACAGGGTGCAACAGTCCTTTAATGCCTTAACCAGGTACAAAGCATTGTTTTCATGAAAGAAAAAATGCTTAAAACCACAAAAAGTACTATGGCAAAATGCAAGGAGACATGACCAGATAAATATACCTCGCTGGAAAGAGCACTATTGATTTTTATAGTGGTTGTTCTGTAGGGATTTTATTCAGTCCTGGCAGCCACTCAAAATCTGCATTTAAACAAAATTTTTTAAAGTGATGACCCTAATCCATTTTCTCAGTGTCAGGAAATAAAAGTGTATTCTTAATGAAAAAGGCACTCTAGATATAAAATATTTAAAAGCTTCATGCTAGAATACTTACTGGTAAAAAAAAAATGTGGTCGGGGTGCACAGGACACTTACATTTGTTTTTGAGTACCAGTGCCAACAAGAAATTTAGCCAAGAGGAGACTTAAAACCAGCACTTCATCACCATCCATCAGGTCCACGTCTTTTATTGAGGATGAGGTTTGAAAATTATTGATGACTTAAGGTGCAAAGACAGCTTTAAGCTTGCAGTTTCCAGCTCATATGATGAGAATGTCACCACAAAGATGTCTGTTCATTGATTTCCCTCTGCTCCTTCTTGCTTCTTCCTCCTTCCCCAGGAACTACTTACCTGTTAGTAGGTCTTGCTGTATGTCATGTACTAAACAAGAGATGGTGTCAGGTGGTTATAACTGTAGAACCTTATTGTTAAAAATAATTCTTTCTATCCTTGCCAAATGTTTACACACTGTAAAAACTTTTCCGAATTCTTCAAAGTGGAGTTTTATGCTAAAGAAGAAAAAAGGTCAACAAAAAAAAAACCTTTCTGCCTCTCATGTCTCCCTTCTTTCTGCATGTACTCTTCAAATATTTGGTGGGAAAGCTACAAGAGGGAAATTTCCCTCTTGGTTTTGGGGTTTTTTTTTTGGTTTACTCTTTTGGCAAGAATTTTGAAGCTCAGAATCACATCACGTTTGTCTAAATGTGTCCTGGGTTCAGCTGAGATAGGGTTAATTTTCACAAGAAGCTGGGAGGGCTGACCCAAAGTAGCCAATCAAACAGGATATTCAATACCATGTGATGTTGTGCTTAGTATTTAGGTAGGGGAGTTGACTGGGATGGGTGATTTGTTACTCAGGAGCAAGCTGAGCATCAGGTGGTGAGAACATTGCACTCTGTATATTCTTTTTATCAGTATTATTGTTGTTATTTTCTTCTCCCTTTGCTGTTGTATTAAACTGTTTTTATCCCAGCCCGTGAGTTCTGATTCTTCTCTCCATCCCACCAGGCCGGGGGAGGAGCGACAGCTCCACTGCTGGAGGAGCAGCTGGTGCTCAACCACAACAAAAAGTTTCAAACAGGTACAGCTACTGCATCAGACAACACTATAGGACTTCTGAACTCTTGAATTAAATTTAAATACACCAAGAACACTTGCATGGTGGTAGAGTTAACACCTGAGTACAGCTGCCATCATAGGAGAGGCAACAAGGACAGCTGCTGGGAATGTGGTGAAAGAGAAAAGGAACCTTCTCCCAAGAGCAGCAGTCGCTACCCTGTTACATTTATAGCATCTCATACATACACCCCTTTCCCCTTTCTTGTCTTTTTTGTTGTCCACCCCATTCTCCTCCTTCTCCCCCCTTTTTCCCTTCCTTCCTGCCTGCCTTCCTGCCTCCCTCCCTCCCACTCATGCACAAGCAGCATCAGAGTTTCAGGTTCTGAACAGGCTGCTGTTAGGAACAGAAGGGAAAAGAGGACAACCCTGAAGTACACCTTGGAATTACCTCTTCAAGATCACATCAGGGAAGAGGTCGCATGCCAGATTAGGAAGAGGGTGGGGTGAGAATAAACAAACAAAAAAAGACTGCTTACCCTTCTAAATTCTCCATAAGACCCCTGATTCTCAACCCTTCCTCACAGGCTCAACCGACGCCTCTTTCTCCATTTTTGTCAACTACTCATCCCCTTGCCCTGCTAGCCTTAAAATCTCCACCCTCTCAAGTACCACTATGTACCAATGCTGTTAAATGTATTTTATACTTACTGTTGAATGCCTCGAGCTGCCTCTTAAGGGATCCATCATGGAGAGAGGAATTTAAATGCTGTGTTTAATGTAGAAGGAGTTTTGCCGCTGCTACCATCTATCCTCAATGCAAGAGGGATCACATTAACGTTTTCCTCATTTTCTGCCTTACCATTCCCTTAACTAGGAGCTGACGTTTTATCTCATTAATCTTAATTCTAGAATGTTATATAAAAATCTCTGTATGGGAGTATGAATTGCACCATGCTGAGAAAGCAAGAAAACAGTCATAACTAATATTTCATCAAAACCAAAACCTCTTCCATGCAAACCAGTTCCTACTATTAAGGAGCTGAATGCCCCATGGGTTTTTTGCCTGTTAGGAATCTGTATATGTGGCGAGCCCATTGTGCTCTTTGAGCTGATTTCTACTGAAATTGGGAGATGGGGAAGTGACACAACATGGACGAAAGAAGAAAAAGGATTCTCACAAGATAGCAGTGTCATGTTTCCAGTTGCTGTATGAAAACTACGTTGCAATGACACTCGCCCTTTGAAAAAACTCTCTCAGGATTTTAAACACATCCATCTCACCAAAAAAAGCTTCAGCCTGAAATACACTATGACGTTCAACCCAAGTATATTATAAGTGGATCCATACTGTAAAAATGTTGTGAAGAACATCAGAAGCAACTATAAAAAGAAAACTAAAGATTGTATCTGCCTTAGAGGTATGTATGTTTAAAAGTAGTTTGGAATATATTTCTCACTACATTACTACTTAATGTGATATCAGAAATCTCACTAGTGACTGGGATCTTGCTGCATGCATAAAATTAAATGCAGGCATAGTTTTTTTCCAAGATTAGCATCTTTATCATGTCCAAATATAGGTCTACACTGTTTTAACTGTACAAAGTTAGAAAGCAATTGCAGCTGTAATTGGCAGGGTGTAGGGAGATGTTATGTACAGGTCTTCCTGTACATAACATCCTTTAACTTCCTTTTCCCTTGTTTAGGGACTCAGAGTTTTCCTATACAGACTTGAAAAAAGGATACATTAACAGATATTCATGCACACTATTTGACAATAGAGCTAAAATTCTTATTTCACAATGGCACAATACTGTAAAATTATACACATCTTTCCCCACGAGGCAGAGTTGTAAAGAAATGGTGAAGAGGAGAATTATTCAAGGCATATCTTACAGAACACATCCTTAAGCCTGACAGCAGGCTATGGTCATTTTACTTTCCTTGAGTGCCTTCCTGGAGTACAGCACAGTGGGAGATAGGACCTAGGTTGTTCAGTGTCACTTTGGTAGACAGTGCTGACAATGTGTTCTTCCTCAGTGGACAGTGATTTTTATGCTATGTAATCTAATAGTGACAGCAAGCACAGTTACAGCAGGTTTTCTGTCTGGCATGGGGCAATACAAGACAGTTTGTACTGAGGATGTCTGAAGTAGTCCAGCAGGTCATTGAAAAGAAATAGTATAAACATATGCAAAGAAAATTTCAGACATTAAATAATTAAACAGTCTTTAAACTGATTGGTGCGGATGGAAGAAACAGGTAACATCATGGACTAGTATTATTAGAGTGATTCCTAAGAGACATGGACATGAGATAATTGTAATTGCCCATGTAAATATAATAAAAAGATAGTTCATTGTTGCAAGCAGTTCAAGGATTATAGTCTATATCAATAATAGTGCTTTCTGAGGAAAAGTTTGAAAACGTGTGTGATAATCAGTAAGCCATAGTCAAACCTGGAATTAAGGATCTACTTTTGAAAAATAATTCAGGAATTCCTTGAGTTATTCCCTGAGTTACTCCCTGAAGAAATATTATGAATATAAAATCACTCATGTCGAGAATGTAAGCCTGGTAGTATAAAAAATGTGGGGACTGTAAGATATAGAAACAGCAGCAGTGTAGTATGAAAGTTACAAGATGAAGTGTTATCAAAGGATACTAAACCTGACTTGGATTTTATTTAGCACCTGTTTCTTTCCTTGTTAACAGGACTTTTGATGAGTGCATTCACTGTGTTCTTTCACGGGTGCCCTGGTCTACACATCCAGGGTAGGAAGTTTTGCCAGACTTATCCAGTGACACATCATTGGGGTTGCCTAATTAGTTAAATCACAGGGATGCACAACCTCAAGGATTAAAGTACTTAGGTGTCTTTGTAAAACAAGCCAAGAAGCGTTGCTTTTATTCCAAGTAAAATTAATAAAGTCCCAAAAGGCTTTTTTAGTCTCCCAGCTGGAAGTTCCTCCTTGAGCTGAAACACTGGAAGTAGCTGAGTCTAGCTAAGCTCCAAATCTTAAAGACAGTTTGATTCCACTAATAAGAGGGGAAAATAGGGGGTTCTGGAGGCACCGGAGCAGTCCTGTTTATGCTGCTTCTTTGAAGGTTAAGATGTGTTAAGGGAATATAGCTGGTGACTTAGCTGTCTGTATTTTTCTGCTAATGAGAAGCTTGTACACAGATGAGAAATTCCAGAACTATTTTTTTGGTTAGTACTCACTGTTGCTTAACTTGATTTGTCTACCTGTGTGACCACGGTATTCCTAAAATTATCTGGTACTTATATAGCACTATAGAACAAACAGAAATAAGATTAAAAGCTCGGGATTTGGCTCACATTTTGTTGAGAAACAGTCTACACTGGGAAACCACCTACTTCACGACAGACAGAACTTAGATCTTTGTGACAAGGAGGAAAATCATATGAAACATATGTCCTTGTAAGAAGACTGAAAGCAAACACATAAAAAAATTTGAATTCAGGTTATTAAGAAATCATGCTTCTTTTTAGTCTTTGAGGGATTAGTCTGGATTGCCATAACTGTCCTCCGAATAAGACAAGTCTCATATTAACCTTGCATTTATTTTTAGGCCAGCTAATCTGAAAGCACTGGAATGACACCATGGAACAAAGGTTAAGAATGCTACATTTGCGCGCCTAACTTTAAGCAAATTATTCTGTTGTTGGTAGTCCAAAGGGTAAAAATCATTTTGTAGGACACCCTTTGATCGTTAATGGGCAGACAAATGTTACAAACGTGTTCTCTTCCTTCTGGCAGCATTAAAAAGACAGGAAAGTGTCCAGGAAGTGCACTTTGATACTTGCATTAAAGAGTCACTAAAACAGTGCTTGATAGGAAATGAATCTTTATGCTTTTTGATCTGTTTGTCTTAAACAAGCATAACTGAAATCTTCAGTCTGGAATACAAACAGACCATGTTTTGCCTCAGTAAGCAGACATGATTATTGCTGCTCTGTCGAAGCCCTGTTGCTTAACTGTCTTGGGCTTTCAAATCAAATTATGCATCCTCTCCCTCCACTGCACGGAAAGACAATAAAATAAACAAGACAGTCACAAAACACATTCTCATTTTTTCCCCATTGGTCTGGCAGAATCCAAAGGAGGATGAGGTTGAAAAAGAGAGTGGATAAATCCCCTCTGGACCCTCTGTATTAGATAAAGCAAGCTAACAGAGAGACAAGTGATCACTTTACAGCGGAGATGAACTTCTCGCAGGAAGTTTGATAAATTGACATCATTCCAGGCAATTTGAGGTAATACAATCTTCGTGTCTGAACAGCGTAATTACTAGATATGTTTCCAGCATTCAGAAACACTCTGTATCAATCACCATGAACAGTTTTAGCAACCATTTATTTCAAGAATAAAAAAGGAAGAGGAAAGAAAAAAGAGAGAGAGCAAAAGAGAGGGGAAAAAATACTAAACATTGATTTAAGGGTTTTTTTAATGGTAAACAAAATAATACAGCTGGAGGAAACGTATGCCAACTCAGTTTGATGCAACGAATAGAAGACCTGATGCAAGTGAGATGGGCTCAGCAGGGAGACAGCCTAACTGGGATCAGGTAGATGGCTGTGCTCTGGCATAGTCTAACCTCATTTCCTCAGTGAATCTGCAGCACTTTTGATGCTGTCAGTATGACCCTAGACTATTTCTTCTATTAATCTCTGTAACTCTCACGCTTAGCACGTGGGCATTTTGCCTAGCGACATGTGGTGTAATGACAGTGTCCCATTTTGGAGGCATGTGTGGTGGTGTAAAAAGAGCAGAACAACACAGAAACACTAGCTGAAATAAATCCATTGTGTGTATACACCACAATCTGAGTGTGAGAAGGTCATTTCTGACACCTGCTCGAAGAGAGAGGTAAGACTGCCTGTTGAGTAGAACTGTAATAAATGAAAACAGCTTAGCTATTGGGCTTTTTCTCCTCTCTCACGCAGGAAATGTTTGCCCCACTGACATGCTAGATTAATTCCCAGCAGCATGTTTTCAAGTAACTTTTCTTTATTTACTTCCATATGGGGGGCAGTAGGCTAATTTTTCAAGCTAGACGAGGAGTTGCAATTGGTCATTTTTCATTTATAATGACATTTATCAAAGTGGCAAGAACCGCCACTAAAACATGTACTAATTGACTTTCTTTTATTTATAATGTCAGATAAAAGGCAAGCAACAAAAAATGAATGACTGTTTCAGATGTTCTATGCAGAATGTGTTTGTAGGAAGACGAATCATTGGAATTGCTTTGAATATTACACAAGTTAGCCACGAAGAGCTTCTGGACAGCTGGTCAAAAACATTGTCTGGACTGAGCTCCAGCTCTTTTGATTTCTTAACAAATGGAACAGGTTTAAGGTTCTTGGTTCTTCCCATTGCACATTCACAATGCTCCACTTTATTCAGCCCTGCTACTTAGCGTACTGTATGCTGAGATTAGAGTTTGGCTCGACCATATCCGTAATTTACAGAAAAATTTACTTTTCAAGATGAATCACTTTTGAAGATAAAGGTACAACATGTGAGAGCCACTCTTTGTTACACTGACAGGTATATTTCCCTTGCATTGTTCTAAAAATAAAGTTAATTAGCTCATAAACAAACCAGGAATCCGCCTCTTGAAAAGTATGTCTTGTCCCTCCATTAAAGACAAAAGTGTAGCTAAGATAAGCAGCTCAGTTGTGGTTTAGTTTTAAATTCCAGGGTTTTCACGTAAGCAGGTATGGATTATGCTTTTCTGATCAGGATATTATAAAACTGAGATCCAGTGCCGGAGTTAGTATTTTTTTTCAAACATATCTAGTGACTATGCAACCTTTAGGTCCCAAACAATAAAGTGAATGTCATTACGGAATTCAGGGTAGATAGCATTAATCCTGCACAAATTAATATGTAAGCATCTACAGCCAACCAGAACAAGTGGAAGGGATGCCCTTTTTTACTGTTACTTTTTGTAGTAAGCCTTAATGTCTCTCAAGGAATCAGATAGGCATCACTTCGATTTCTGCAAACTCCTTCCTAAGGGAAAACAAGGAGGCTTTCTGTTGTATAAAGCATATTATTTTAGTGCAAAATAATCAAAAGGAGCCTTTACTCAAGAAAGTGATTGTGTAAGTGTTTTTATACATAAAAAATTGAATAAAAATACGATTCATCCTTTATTTCAACCTTAAATTTATTACACAAACTGAATTTATTTATGCTGGTTACACAATGACAGCAATAAAGAAACCTAAAGCTGTGGGCAAGCTTAAAAGCAGGTGATGGGGGTTGCTACTGTAGACAGTAGAATTTTGTCTACATGACGGGAGATGAAGCATTGCTTCATGTAAACATTCAACAAGAAATTAAAAACAAAAATATTAAAAGAAAACCGCAAAAGTAGGCAGATAGAAGATTCCAGGAAAGAAAAAGTTCCTATGGCTTCAAATACTGAGCTGCAGGTTAGCCTACTGCTGCGCTCATGCAGATTATTTTTCAAAGCTTTGATAAAAATATTTTCTGTAGTCTGTCGCGTAGCAGTTTAGAGATGTAACTTCAAAATGGCTAAAAGGAATATCAAGAAAATTAGTAAGAATTTTTCTGAAAAAAAAAGTAAAAATATGCTAGAAGGTTCAACAGAGTTGTCTCAAGACTCGTATGTGTATAAATTAGAATGATATATAGGAGAAGGTGTGGCTGCAGTGAAAACTTTTCTTCACATTTCTGCACATTATGCAGGCTGTACCCCTACATTTGTTCTGACACAAGCACTGTTTCATCTGTATAAAGCTAACCAACAAGTAAGTTTTACTAATAATAAACAAACAAACAAACAAACAAACAAATAAATAAATGCTTTATGTATTCCTAGAGAAACTAAGACACCCTGAATCAATATTGCTTTTGATAAGCAAGGTTCTTTCAGTTACTCTAGTGTCATCTAGCTCCTCAGTTCATCTCTGCATTTTAGGCTGTTACATAGACTACCTTGTGCTTATTGCTCCCTTAAAGTGGTCAGAAAATGAGTTGTTTAGGAGCAGGGACAAAGCTTTAGCATAAAACACAGCAACAGCAGATGAAATTATGTAGAGCTAAGAATTACACAAAGCACTTTTTATTAATGGCCAGTAGATATGCTAGGCATTGAAGACAGAAGAATCATAACCAAAGTAACTTATTTCACAGTTTCCAGTATGTATTCACATACAGGTGTATTTGTACATATAATTCTGTGTTCATATGCATCTGTGTACATTAATATATTTCAATTCTCCAATAGTTCTAAACAACATACAGAAATACATGACAATTCATGAACTAGTAATGTATGTACTACTTGACAAGGTATAAATGACGTATTAAAACATTTTTGGTTTGATTTAAATTTTTAATTTGCCATTAAAAATCAGCATTGTTTGACTTTTGTTATATAAAGAAATTAATTGGTGAATATATCTGCTCCAATTCTATCAGAATCTTAAAACAAGCAAAAAAGCCTCTACCTAACAGTAAAATCAATAATAATGTATCGAGAGAACTCACAGGCTGAGATTTTAAAGCCATGTCAAAGACTACGATGACCAAATGCTTTAAGAATCTTTTTCCAGTGTCATCTTTTTAAGATGAGATAAGAGCTTTCTTTTCCAAACACAGTCTTTTTACTGAAAAAGATCCAACTGTCCCTGCAAAACCAAATTTACATCAAAATTATGGCTAGATACAATTTAAGAGTGTAAACTTTGAGTTATTGGTGAGACAGAAATAAGGAAGTTTTGGTCTTGCTGGTTAAGGATTATGTTTCCAATATTAAACTGCTTTTGATTTTTGTCTAATTTCAATAAATCTTCACACATTTTTGTTGACACGAAACTCAACAAAAATTCTTATATGACTGACAAATTTTCAGAATAATTTACTTTGAACTTCATATTTTGTATACATTTTAAATATCAAACCTATTTTTATTTCATTTACCTCAGTGGTATTTTTACTTTCTGAAAAGGCTGAATAAACTTCTAGATAGTCTATAACATAAGTTGCATGTGATTGAACTATGTATTCTGTAGAAATCCTAGAAATATTTTCTATTGTATGAATAATATGTCATTACCTGAGATACTTGTATCTTTCTTACGAAAGAGTTGCATTTCAGGAAAAAGAAATTGAGAGAGAAAAACATTTGTGTATAAGAAAAAAAAAGGATAAAACCCCACAATGTCTATAGCATTATAATGCATAGCATCATATATATTTATCTATTCTAATATGTATGATATAAATGTATATTTTTATATGTGCATTTACATATATGCATGTATATATATACATATATATTTTTAATATTCACATATGTATGTAAATACACATATATAGTTTTTGTATACATAAGCATATATGCTTATATTATATCTGTGTATATGTGTCTTGATATATACGCATGTGCAGTTTATCGAAATAGTTATACGAAACCAGAAAAAGCCATGTCAAAAAAGTGACAGAAATAGAAACTTCAAGTAATGGTAATAAAAAATAATTAAACACATGGGGTTGCTCCAACAGAGTGAAGGTCTGGAAAGATTGCAGAAGGAACACAAATGGAAGGTGACAGAAAAGAGAGTATACTATAATAAAAGGTATTAAAAGATAACTAATGATCAGCTGTTCCTTTTTCTTGTAATGCCAGCACAAGAAGCTACTAGATAAAACCACAGAACCAGATTTAAAATTAATGAATCTTTTTGATGTCACAAATAACCAGTAATACTCCTTGCCTTATATATCACTTAGATAAAGTGATTAGCCAAATAAATTAAAAGATGAGGCATATAAACAGTCTGAATAATCACAGTTATGGTATATAAACATCAGGGCAAGATTCAAGTATGGGTTTAGAAACCCGTATGCTATGGACAAACTCTTCTTTAACAGGTTATTACATTTGTTAATTCTGATTTGTTAGTATAGTGACTAATACTAAACAGACCACGTATGACCATAAGAGTGTCTACATAAATATGATTAAATGAGGCAAACATCGTTCAGAATAATCTCGCAATACCAGCACAGCATAAAAGATTAAGCAACCAATCTAACCTGTTCATACTACTGCAAGCTAGGGGATACAAGCATTTTCCCACTTTTATTCTGAGTTAGAAAACAGGCATATGAGAAGAGGTCCATCTAATTGTTAGAACACCTATGAATTGGATATAATTATCTGGTGAAACATCTGGAGAATGCAAACCTCAACACCATTGTTTCTCAGCTTCAGCTTTTACCAGGGGACTAATGACTAAATGCTATCAGGACAATGGGGTTATTATTCCTCCCCATTTCTTTAAAGCCATGCTTAAGCTATAACACAGTCTAGACCTATTAGTGGCACTGTTAGGTTCTGTGATTTGCTTACAGTTTGCACTGTCCTGATAACTGAAACTGCATCCTCTGTGACTAAGGAGTGACAGTCATACACAAAATCCATCAAGAAGCAGACACCCTCAAGATTTATCCAAGCGTGGTTTGCTGCTTGCACTGTGATCAAAAGATGAGCATAGCAAAGCCCAATTAAAGCACACAGCAATTAACTGTAAGCCTTTAGAAATAAAACTTCAAAAATAAATCATCTGAAGTTCGAAAGAACCCTGAGTGTAGCAGCTGTTACAATCTATGTTATTATTAAACCCTTTAGCACTGAGAGTTCATCAAGATGGCAAGGAGACACAGAAGATTTACTGCTTAGCTTTATAAACATTTTAAAGATCCAAGGAGTTAAGAGTGGGACATTTTCACATCTCCTAGCATGCACGGGAATTGAGGAAAATATCCCATTTCTCGTAATTCTTTCAAGTTATTTACAATAGTGTATTTTGATTACTGAAAATGTCATTTGTTTTTGCTGCACTTTTTTCCAGAAATATGTACAGATGCCATCTATTTGAATGGATTCTGTTTCCATAAATAATTTTAAAGGCTGAAGGATGTGGATAGTGTTTTCTAGGCCCCTGGCATTGTGTATCTGTGCACCAGCATCCGTGGGTGTGTGTGTAAGTTGTTGGAGGAGGTCAGCCAGTCTAAGCAGGAACCCGTACAACAATTCACTAGCTCTGGACATGCTAAAGTTACAGCTTTTGAAAATTTACCCAGAAAGAAAAAATTAACCTTTCCCTGCCTACATCATCCAGCACTAAAGCCTCATTCTTTTTCCTCAGCCCCACCTTCCTTGAATGTAGAAAATATTCTTTACTCCTACAGCAGTAATTAACCCTCACAGAAAGAGGCAGACACAACTATTGCCCTCCCCTATCATTCCTAAACATTTTATTTCAGGTTAAAAAAGAAAGTAAAGAAAAAAAAATAACAGTTACGAAGATTTGTAATATGCCTACACTAGCTACAATATTATGTTGTAGGGCCCTCCTTCCTTCTTTTTCCTTTGCTAACCTACACCATAATATGCTTCCCTTAATATTTAGATACTAACAGAAATACACTTGATATCTGCTTCTTATCCCATGCTCCTTTTTACTGAGGAAGAACTGAACCATCAATAATGTAGTGCAAACACTTTAAAAAAATTAAACAACATAGACTACTAATGTGAAAAATTTTCAAACCTTTCCATGAACATTTGCCATTCGAAAAAAATACATAAATAGAAGTTTGATTCACACCAACGCCTGAAGAATTATTTTTTTATTTACACAAATATCCATCTTTGAATGCTAAATGAAATAATTTAATCATTTTTTTAAATTAAATACTCTCCACAGAGTCTTGACAAAGAAAACTAGACATTGGCAGTTAAAAAATTAAAATAAAACAAAAGTCATCCAATGCAGGTACTACAGTTACACATACATATTTAAAGTCTGCCCAAGCAATTCTGTTCTTCAGAAGGAATCACTGCATGGTAATTAATTTGACTTTCTGTGGCTCCAAAGGGAACATTTCTTCTCATAATAGCTCTAAACCCAGCAGGTCTATAGAACATCAGTGGACCGTGGTTTTTAGTTTGATTAAACTTTTAAGCCCATACTGCGTGGGGCTCACTAATGATAAGACTTGTAAAATGTATATGCATGTAAAACAAAAGCAGTGTGATTTGTTTGGAGGCAAACCAGCTTTCAAATGTAAAATGATGAAAGAACAGTTTTACTTCTTGAAAGGATCATACTTGCTTTTTTAATGTACAAATACATCCTTAAATCAACTGCTAAAATGCCCAAAAATATATAATTATGTTGTTCAGAGTGTTACACAATTATTGCCAGTTTCAAGGCTTTGCTAGTATAACACGCCCAAGGCAAATACTCTCTGAAGTCATGAATATTGGAGAGAGTAGGTCATAAATCTATAATACGAACCTAAACATCTTTCAAGCTGCCTGTAGTCTAGGGGGTTTTACTGGTAGTAACATATATTTCATTCAGAGACTGCTGGTTTTATTTGCCTCCCTTCAATTTCATAGTTCATACAGTAATTCTACCTGTAATCATCCATCCACCTAATACTTTCTAAATTAATAAAGGCTACTGAGAAACAGAGAATAACAAGGACAATACGTGCCCAGTGTTGTTCACCCCCAGTGATGTAACTGCAAAGGAGATTTCATCTTGTCCCTCAAAAATGCACATGGTACAAAACATACTTTTGACTGCATCAAGCAACACATTACCAGGAGAAGAATGAATGTTTCTGTACCATTATAGCAACTGAAGTTTGTCAAACAGAGGTAATATTAGACAAATTTATCCACTCAAATGCCATCCCGAGCCAAATAACAAATCCTAGAGCTCTAGTTTAGAGATGTCTGCGTGATATTCTTCTAAAGAAGGACAGCACAGATCTTTTCTCATGTAAATTTGCTCTTAGAGATACTCCTGCTTAGCCCGGTCTTCAGGACATCCTGTATGGACCATCCATCTTTCTTACAGCTTGGGGTTGAAACCAAGCAATTTTTCTTTTAACAGCTGATGGAAAGGGAAGAAGGGAAGGAAGGCTGAAAGGAAGGGAGGAGGGGACAAACAAACTGGACAGCACTAACCACTTTACCTTTCCTTTCTTCTGTCAGTAGATATCCTTTTCCCCAGAGACAAAGCAGCCCAGGAAAGGAAGCTGATAGCAAAGGCGTGAATCCGCAATGCTTCCAACTGGGAACCACTGTGAAGACAGCATGCCTCGTGTTCCTTAGGTTGGTAAATGATAGGTAGCAATTGTAACCTTCTTCTTATGCTTCTCTCCAAATGGTGACACCAAAAAACAGAGAGGTTCTCCTGAAGTTTTCTTGTGCTCAGAAATCACTCTTCTCACAGGAAACTCAAAAAGCCAAGTCCGTGTCCTGTCACTGTGAACGTAGAGAAATGGATGCAGGTATATTCCATTAATATGAGAATAAGGATGCTAATGCTTTGGTAAACAGAGTCAATTACAAAGCAAACAGCTGTGTGCTGTCATCCATGTGATCTTCAGGGAACTTAGGAACTGCTTTATATTACCCAGTTTCTCAGTATATTATTCATGAGGTACTTTCTTCCACCTAGTTCCAAACGAAATTTTTTAAGCATGAAGAACAGTTATACATGAAAGACTCATCTCTGGCAAGCAAAGGATCAGACACAGTACAAAACACCTAGATATTTATGGCAACCTCAATGATTTATAATAATTTCATACCTATATTTCATATTGCACACATGAAAAACCTCCCTGAACTTGGACAAGCTCAAAATTTTAACCCAGCCAATGACTGTGATGCACTGGATCTTAGTATTGTTATCTACCGCTGTAAAACGAGCAAACAAACAAACACAAAAGTCCAACCTGGAGCTGAGTTTGCTATGCCACATGCATCATATGGTGCAATCTCCTGTCTTGAGGAATTTGCAGATTGAAAGGTTGCTATAGGCAGTAAGCCAAAATACAATTTGAAGTAAGAATATTGAACTCATTGAGAGCAGGAATAGATTCATCACCTTTGCTACTTCATGAACACCATGACTTAAGTGAATTAGAGTGCATTTCAGATTCAAAGCAAGAATAAACCACAAATAGAAATGAAAGAACTGTGGCCAAATCAAAAGCACATAGTAGTTCTCTTCTGTGAGGAAAGTAGTTTTACTCTATGTGTTAAATATGTTGTGCCACACATAGTTTCAGGTGCCTTTCTAGGCTACATGCGAATAAATATGTTAAGCTGCAACATACACTAGCTGCATATTTCCCCCAGTATGTGAAAAAGAAAATAAAACTGGACTAGAAGAATTTTCTAATTCTGCCTCTTCCATTTACTGATTGTTTTCAAGTGAACAGTAAGTACTTTCAAACTAGTATACTTGGATCCTTATGATCGTTATGAATTTCTTACACATCCACCATTCCCACTATAATCAGCAAGGGTTAACAGTATACCTAGAACGTAAATATTTAGTTGTAAAATAGTGTAAAACAAAGAAATTTTCAGGCTTCAAAATTCAGAGAAAAATTCAAGTTTTGAAAACAGGATTTGCACCATTAATGGTAATCAGGTCCAAGGATACTAAAAAAGAAAAGAAAAGAATACACAGGGGTGGAAGGAAAGCTGATTTTTAAAGACCTGAACAATTCAGGTTAAGAGTAGTGGCTTAGGCTCCTCATGACAGAATGTGTTGGTCCTCTGGAATAAATTACTCATGACTCGTTCCTGTTTGTGGATCTACAGAATTCCAAAAGGTTCCAGAGGGAATGTGGGCTTACAGGCTACAGCAGGAAATGCTAGAAAATGGGGGGGGAGTTACTAATAAAGTATCATTCAAGCTGGACAGAAGGAGTGGTATGTTGACCCTGGCTGGATGCCAGGTGCCCACAAAAGACCCTCTATCACTCCCCTCCTCAGTTAGACAGGGGAAAAAAAAATATGACAAAAAGTTCATGGGTCGAGACAAGAACAGGGAGAGGTCACTCACCAATTGCCATCATGGGCAAAACAGACTTGACTTGGGGAAATTAGTTTAATTTATTACCAATCAAATTGGAGTAGGATAATGAGAAATAAAATAAAATCAAATCTTAAAAAAACCTTCCTGCCATCCCTCTCTTCTTCCCAGGTCAACTTCACTCTCCATTTTCTCTACTTCCCCCCTGACAACGGCACAGAGGGACGGTGAATGGGGATTGCAGCCAGTTCATGACACATTGTTTCTGCCACTCCTTCTTCCTCAGAGCAAGGACTCCACACACACTTCACCTGCTCAAGCATGGGGTCTCTCTCATGGGAGACAGTTCTCCATGAACTCCAGCATAAGTCCTTCCCACCAGCTACAGTTCACAGAATCACAGAACTGTAGGTGTTGCAAGGGACCTCTGGGGATCATCTAGACCAACCCCCCTGTCGAAGCAGGGTCACCTAGAGCAGGCTGCACAGGACCTTGTCCAAGCGGGGTTTGAGTATCTCCAGAGGAGACTCTACAGTCTCCCTGGGCAGCTAATTCCAGTGCTCTGTCACATTCAAAGTAAAGTTCTTCATGTTCAGCTGGAACTTTCTATGCTTCAGTTTGTGCCCATTGCCCCTTGTCCTGTCGCTGGGCACCAATGAAGAGGCTGGCCCCATCCTCTTAACACCCACCCTCAAGATATTTATAAGCATTTAGAACATCCCCTCTCAGCCTTCTCTTCTTCATGTTGAACAAGCCCAGCTCCCTCAGTCTTTCCTCGTAGGAGAGATGCTCCAGTCCCCTAATCATCTTTGTAGCCTTCCGCTGGACTCTCTCCAGTAGCTCCTCATCTTTCTTCAACTGGGGAGCCCAGAACTGGATGCAGTATTCCAGATGGGGCCTCACTAGGGCAGAGTAGAGGAGGAGGAGAATTTCCCTCGACCTGCTGGCCACTCTCTTCTTAAGGCACCCCAGGATACCATTGGCCTTATTGGCAACAAGGACACAGTGCTGGCTCACGGTTAGCATGTCCACCAGCACTCCCAGGTCCCACTCAACAGAGCTAAGAGTTCTTCACAAACTACGCCAGTGTGGGTTCCTTTGTGCGGTGCAGTCTTCAGGAACGGACTGCTCCAGCGTGGGTCCCCCACAGGGTCACAGCCTTCTTTGGGCACTCACCTGCCCTGGTGTGTGATCCTCCATGGGCTGCAGGTGGACATCTGTTCTACCATTATCCTCCATTGGTTTCAGGGGGACAGCCTGCCTCACTGTGGTCTTCACCATGGGCTGCAAGGGAATCTCTGCTCCGGTGCCTGGAGCACCTCCTCCCCTTCTTCTTCACTGATCGTGGTGTCTGCAGAGTTGATTCTCTCACATATTCTCACTCTTGCAGCTTTTTTTTCCCCTGCAGAAGTATGTTATCACAGAGGTGCTACCACCATTGCTGATGGGCTCAGCCTTGACCAGCAGCAGGTCCTTCTTGGAGCCAGATGGCGTTGGCTCCATTGGACATAGAAGAAGCTTCTAGCAGCTTCTCACAGAAGCCATGCTTGTAGCCCCCGTGCTACCAAAACCTTGCCATGCAAACCCATTGCAGAAGGCAAACATGGAAGCGAGGAAAGAATACATATGTGTTCTTGGGGCTTTTGTCAAAAAAGGAAAAGTATGTGGTAGAGAATAGAGAAGCTAAGCACACATGAGAGATAAAGAACTCAGAAGTCTGTAAGGTGGGATTTTATATGAAACTGAAGGTCTTTTGTATGTGGAGGGGTCATGAGAGGGGGAAAATAAAGTTCTGAGAACATGCTGGCATGAAGGCAACCAGGGTGGTATGGCTTGAAAGGAGACTAATATTTAGACACATGTGAAAATTATAAGGAAGTGATTTAAAGACAATATAATCAGATTGGAACATTAAAAGAATAAAAATTGTTTGGGGGAATATCTGCTTTCAAAAAGGAACCAAATGCTTATTAGACACAAATAAATAAAAACTCCCTCTTCAGAAGCATTCTCAAATAAAGGAATCTGGATTTTACTGAGAATGGAATTAAAAGCTGGCAACATGTGTTACTATAATTATTGCTTTTTACCTATATTACAATAGTGCCTGAGGCCTCCATTAAAGTTCCTCCCCCATTATGTCAAATACTTATAAGCACAGGATTAAAATCACAATCCAAAGACTACTGAAGGAAGTAGATAAACAGGTGAAAAATTGTGATCTCTCTTGAATGAAGAGACAGAGTTTAGCTGCTTACTCCATGATGAAAAGTGGGATTTAGATGCCTAAATTACTGAGGTGTTTAACCAAATTTTACCTGGGATTGCAAATAAGGAAACAAGACAATACAGGGGAAAAGTGATTCACTGTTATTTATTTCCCAGCTGTTGAAATCGCATTAATACAGTGGCCAGATTTTTCTCTTTCACTTCTGAAAGCAAGATTACTAAGTATTTCCCTGCTGATCATGAACTGTCACAGGAGAAAGAAGAGATCAGGTTTAAAATATCCCTGTGTATGGGGGATTAAAATCAGGATACTACCCTTGTGTTTGAGAAGCATTTTGGGCACACAAGAGCCAAAGTTGCCACACGACTTTCAGCGAGCCTCCAGAATTTGAGGAAAACTGTCGTTTGATAACCGAGTAACTATAGCTACACAAAGAGGCCTTTATGAAAGCCAGCTTGGGTAAATTTCAGAAACCAAGAGAACCAAATTAGTCTTCACTTACCCCCTATCACAACAGATCATTATGCAGTGTAACAGTTAATGTAGAAGAACTCCATCAAGCCAGACAAATAGGAATTACCTAGAAATTATCTGCAAATACTGCTATTACTTGGAGGCTGTTGTTGAAACTCATATTTTTGCGGTAGTACCCGATCAGTTCCTAAAAAAAGAATATCTTTAGGTGTAGGAAGGAGGAAAAATTAATTTGGGAGAAAAATAAAATGTATATTTTCTAAAGCAACTAGTTTTAATTTCATTTTGGAAGTGTCTAAGTTTTTTTTAAAATGCATGTGCTCTTTGTTAAGCAAAAACACACTGGCAACTAGAAGCCTAAAACCTCTTTTAAAAGAGAACTGAGCTCCTAACACATGGACTGCAGAAGGCGATTGGGCACTGAGATTTTCAAGGTACTGTACCTCCTAATTTGATCAGGGATGGTTAGATCCTAAATATATGTATATGTATAAGAAGTTTGCACTTCTAAGAAGCAAAGTCGAAAATCTCAGGTCCTCCAAAGGAACTATATATTTTGAAGATGGTCTAAACATTTTTTTTTTCCTTCCAAATCTGCGAAGGGAGTTCATGAGTCAGAGCTAGATGTCTTAGTACAATATAAAATGAACAGAGATCTGGGTGCCCGGGGTAGGATTCACGGTAATCAGATTCCTAAACAGGGAAATGCATAGGCCAGCCAACAAAAAATTTCATAGGTACAGATGATCTGCAATGTTGCCTCCCTCTTTTAAGTGCCAAAGTGCAGCCCAGATTTTGTGCTTATGTGAAAGTGGGATTCACAGCCTGGAATCCCGTCTGCACTGAAACTCCTTTGATTATGGAAAATTGGTTCTTTCTTTTCACTAAGAACCTGTCTGTCAAAGGAGGAGGAGGATAAAGGAATGTTAAAATAGACTAGATATTACATTAGTTTCTAGGGAAACCAAAGTCAACACCCTCCTCATGCAAAATGAACTGAAATTCATACGTCTCACCTCCCACGGGAGTGCTCCCCTCCATTACTCACACAGGGCTAGTGCTAGGCCTTGGGCTAAGACACACATCAAATGTAGGAAGTACAAAGCAGATGCTGTACAATAACTGTCCAGGTACATACCCTCTAATCCCATTACAAAACTCTTTGAGGCCATAACCCCATCTTTTTGAGGTCATCATGTGAGTAAAAGCTGTATCTGCTACTGTTATAATACCCAAATTTCAAATAAAAGTAAAGATTAAGGAAAGGCTAACAACACACAGAAATGGATCAAACAGTGGCAAAAAAAAAGAGGAAAGCTGCACACCTTCAATAAAATCACTTCAGTAGCACAGAAGCTCTAACTGAAATGTTATTCTTAGAAGATCAGATAGACTGAAAATGAAAAAAAAAAAAACCAACCTCGAAGAAAAATTTTTCAAAAATAGAACCATAACTTATAAGACCTTTTCATCAGAAACAGAAGTGCTCAAAGCACTGGGCAACAGATACTTGTGACCATCTTTCAGAATAGGAATATATGTTGATAGAGTTATTTGCTGTTTAATTAGTTACAGAGAAACTGAAGCTGGAACAAACCTGAAAAGGCTTACATTATACTGTAGACCTATTAAACATTCTTTTATCAAAAACTAAATTACATATTTGATATGGAAAACCAGTTTTAAAAACAGTTGAAATGAACAGGTCTACTTTTAAAGAAATGCTTCTGTTGCAATTGCACATATCCTGTGTGGGGTAGAGAAACAGCAGAAAAAATACATAAGCTGAAGTTAAACAAGGCAAAACAAGAACAGACGTTCTAAGATGCCATGTGTACAAAGAAATATGAAGCTGAGAGAGGGACCATGAAGACCAGGAAAGTACCAAAAGCTAGGAGAGAAATTAAATAAAGCAAGGTAAGAGAGCATTACAGAACACGCAAAAAAAAAAAAAAAATGGAAAAAAGAACCTTAAAAGTTAACTGTTATGATAACTAATGGGGCTCTGTGGGTTGATGGTAAATTTCATACCCCTACAAGTATCATTAGCTATGTCTTAATAACTGATAGTCCCAAAAAGCACTTACACCCAAGACAAATACATGAAAAATGAAATGCTTCAGCCTGAATGAAACTTAGAGCAGATTATTTACAGCATCTTGAGGGAAGAAATGGGGACTGGAGCCTGAGGAAGGTGCTCAGTCTCTGTGTGTTGGCCCAGAATGATAGTTACACATTTGTAAGTGATTGCACTAAGTGCTAGTTTTGTTCCCAAGTGTGATGTGTTTGTGTGTTAAACCTGGAACCCAATAAGTGAAACTGAATTTGCTGCAAGACGATGAGTATGAAATGCCACCGCATTGCCATTATGTAGTAGTCACTAAGTTTAGACTAGGACCTACTGAAATTCACCAGACTTATCCTCCCTTTTACATGCGTTTTATCCTATTTTCTGCTGTATGTCAGCCCCGGGGCTATTCTGTTCTTGCCTCTGAAATTTTCTTGCTTTCCTTGGAATGGAACCTACCTCCTTAGAAAGCCAGTTTACTGGTTCATGTCTCTTTAATGACTAGGCTCTTAAATACAAAATTAGCATTTGCCAGTCACTGGGTGATAAGATGCTGAACATAAAGCAAAGGGAAGTTCAATGGGAATATGTTCTGAAAGTCAGGAAAATGCATTTTTTAGCAAGAGAGAAACATCATTTTCTGTTCTTCTAGTATTTGGTGCCAGATCTGGCATTTGCTTAGAATGTGTTGAAGTATGACAAACTGTCATGCGGAAACAGCCACACATACAAGACCGTCAGTAATTATAACACACAAAGTGTGCCTAGAAATTTCTGATTAATAATCACATTAGTGCGTTACGTTTTGCTTTCAAAGCTAATTTGCCAGCATTGTAACAGCACTTATTGTACATTGTTGAATGATGATTACTGAATTAATCCATACCACGGTAACCTGACATCTGAAATGCCCTGACAATGGCTACACCAATACCCATTAACTACCTTGCATGTGCAGTTTTCTCTATGTCACCATTTAAAGCAGGGCAGCAATCAACTGAGTGGCAGGTGCTTTCTGTTAACCTCCGCCCTACCTATCACAGGAAGGGAAAAAGGAGGAAAAGGGAGAGAGACTTACAAACTGAATATTAAAACATCTTTACTAATAATATTAATAATATTAATAATAAGAGAAATAAAACAGGCAGCACCAGGCAGTCCCGGACTGGCCTCGGCAGCAGGCAGGAACTGGACTCAGGAATGCACGGATCGGAATCTGGATCAGGATCGCAGACAGAACAATGAGCAGGGTCCTCTTCAGAGGTTTGCCATGGATGAAGAGAGCGAGACCCTCGTGATTCCCCAGCTTTAAACTGAGTGTGACGTGCATGGCACGGAATACCTCGCTGGTCAGTATCGGGTCACCTGTCCTGTCCACCCCTCCCCACAAGTGTGACCTCTTCCAATTCCTCACTTGGGAGACTTAAGAGATCTGCTGGTGACCTTGGCTGCTATAGTAACAGTTATAAACATGGGCCTACTTCTGCATTTCATTCCTATCGTTAGCTCAGTAAAGCTATAAACATTAGGTGTTACCAGTGTGGATAGTTAGGGCCTGGCGGTCGGAAGATGTCGTGCTGTACGGAAAGGTAGGCCCCCCCCCTCCTCTCCTGATAACCAGTAG
>Ga0065711_1032688_pt1 | contig 26882 bp, 14 predicted proteins | sample Hoacrofraction12_FD_59098 | JGI IMG/M metagenome (GOLD analysis project Ga0065711, IMG submission 59098) | Hoatzin crop microbial communities from Cojedes, Venezuela - Epithelial fraction 12 v2 (version 2) | ecosystem: Host-associated > Birds > Digestive system > Esophagus > Crop | place... | reverse complement strand
CCTGCCGAAGCAGGGTCACCTACAGCAGGCTGCACAGGACCTTGTCCAGGCGGGTCTTGAATATCTCCAGAGAAGGAGACTCCACAACGTCCCTGGGCAGCCTGTTCCAGTGCTCTGTCACCCTCAGAGTGAAGAAGTTCTTCCTCCTGTTCAGACGGAACTTATTATGCTTAAGTGAGTGCCTGTTGCCCCTTGTCCATTTGGTCATGTTAGATATTTGTTGGTTTTTCTTTCCCCATTGTAGCTAAGTATTACTCAAAACTGAATTTACTTTGCACTTTTTTTTTTTTTTAGAATAACCACAGTAGAAATTCTTGTCCTTTTAGAAGTGTTGAAATGCAGATTTGATGACTGTAAGGTCATCTGCTCTCTTCAGACCACCAGAGCCTCCATATCAAAAGAGCAGGGATTCAGTTCTGCAAAATCTTGCAAGTAGCTCATTCCCAGAGAACTTTTTATTCATCACAGGAATGTTTAAAGCCTTCCTTGCTGAATAAGCCCTTATATCCAGTTCTGTCACTGGATGTAGCACTGTTCTGCAGTCCAGAGCAGGATTCACACTTTCAAGGAGAATAAATCAAATTTCCTCCTGTAAGACTTCAGGGACAATTGAACATTAAACATATAGACATTCCAAAATTCTGGTCTTCTTTTGTTTTCCCCATTTGGAGATGTAAACACAAATAAGCATAAACAAAAAATAAAGTGCTTTTCAAAGAAAAATGCTAAAAATTGAAAGAGTGCACCACTGCACTGGAAATGCATCGGGTTAATGCCATTTTTAGTTTCCTCACAACAACAGCTGGACAGCTTTTAAAACAAATAAATTGTTTTTAAAAGAGGATCTTAACTATCAAATCATCACTTTGTTAGCAGAGAATGGCAAATCCCACTAGCAAATGCCCAGCTTTATATTTCTTTAATAGTTGAAAGTACTGCAAAGCCTGAATTGGGTCAAACTGCTTTTAACCTGGCTGAAAGAGTCTGAGGATGGGATTGTTCAATACTATCAATTCTTCATTTCCTATTACCAGAAATCCTGTTTGGGGGTTTCAATATATGAAAGGTAAAAAGATCACAAGGCAACACAGAAGCAGGTAAATATTGACAGATCCAAAGCACATATCAGTGTCCTACTGAGAGTTAAAACAACTGCCTGTGCTGCTCAGGGACTGAGTCAATCCTATGGATGGGAGTTGTCAGAGTAAAACTTTCGCAGTTTTCTCATTTTTCCTGTATAAATGTGTTCCTTCTATTAGATTTCTTAATCCCTTTTAGCCTTTGTAAATGACAATTAAGTCTGCCTACCCTATCAATAGCAGGTAATTTATTTGTTTCTACAGCTGAGCCTGACCTTCATTGATTTTATTGGAGTAATTTGCTGGAAATGATTTTTTAATGTTAGATTTATTACGGAGGCACTTCATTGTCCGATAAATGAAGTAAATTGTATTTTAAAAGTCGCAAAATGAAAGAACCACTGAAATTTGAATGAGTTTTTTACAAGCATATTATCTCAAAAGGTCCCTAATGCATCTCTTCTGTGGACCCCAGCTTGCAAACAAGAGATTTTATTCTGGGCTTGCATGTGCCAGCTTCCCAAAAGCATGAGCTTGAACCGCACAGAAACAGACCTGGGTGCTTCAAGCAGCAGTGCTGCAGGGTCACTGGCTGTCTGCTGTAGAGGGACCATGCCCTCCCTGCTCATCCCGACTTGTACTGTGTGCACTCTCGTTCAGTTCTCTGGGGCTGATACTCTGTACGAGGAAAAATATTGAAAATAAGCCTTTTAATTTGTTGATGTATTTCTCCTTTTATTGCCTGCCTCTCTCAGTTTTCAAACCTCTTGCTTGCTCTGTTTTAACCAGCCGCAACTGGGAGCAGGATTTGTGACTTGCTCACCTTTTACATCTGCTTCCTGTAGTGGTTCAATTGCTCTGTGTAGAGACAACCCAAACGGTCCTGGAGAACAGTAAATTACAAATTACCACCTCTACTTTTCAGTGTAGTTAAAAGTCAGATTCTTAGCTGAGTATGACAGAGACATAAGTTTCTGTTGTGTTTAGATTAAAACAAAAGGATTTGCTATGTTGTCCGCACTTCATCTTTTAGGTGGTTTCGCACACACAAAATGTTGCCACGCTATGCTATACGAAGCAAAGATAATTTCCAAGATCTTCTTCTCAGGCATTGTACCTCAGTGCTGTCTCATGCAGGGCCCTGCCTCCCAGACAGGATTGCAGCTGTACAGGATGGACAATGATGCTGAGCCGTATTGGCATGTCCTGTGGTCCTGCGTATCACCTCCTTCCCGCTGCTGTCATTTCATTGTGGAACTAAAGCATGATATTCACTGCCACCGTGTTCTTCATGCCACTTGAGTAAAATGGGTGTACACACGGCTTTTATCTGCCTTGTCTATTTAAATTGCAAGCTCTTCAGCATGTGGATTATCTGCTGCTCTGTATCTGTGCAGTGCTTAAAACACTGGACACACTTGGAAACTGAAGGAACACCTTTCACTTTTGTTTCTGCACTACCATAATATATGATTAATAACAATAATAACAACAACAACAATAAAAATCATACAGTAAGAATAACTGCAATTCTATTGGCTTGCACGAACAGGAAAGGCAACCGTTCACTAAATTTACCAATGTTTGTTTGTTTGTGAGTTAAGTTTACATTTTTCAGGGCAGATGGCCAAAGTTAGACTTGTAAAAGCCATGTTCAGACACCTAACTAAAAATGTCATGATGGTCAAAGTCACTATTCGTACTGTTAAGAAAACCCACTGTTCAAACACTCTTTCATCAGTCAGGGTCCTGAGTGCTCTAACCACTGATTTTTCTACAATGGCCAAAGACACCATTAACAGTTTCAATAGTTTTTTGGGCAGGTGTCTACGAGACCCTTATGTGGCAGTTCAAAACACGGATTCCTCTGCCTACGCTGCTACACCTTCTTTGTTCACCCATATCCCAAGACAATATAATTGCCCTCAGACAGGAAACTGATGCCCGAGTGTTTTACAGAAAGAAACTGAATCTGAATGGGTTGCACCTGAGGGAAATGCGAGAGCTAGTGAGAGACGGTGTTTCTCTGTGCTTCTACAAAGGATCGTATGAAAAACTAAATCTCGGGTTTCATTTGAGAAGAAGATATTCAAATCTCTGCTGTTCTCTATCCGAACAAGGACTGTGAAACAGCATCCCAACTGAATGCGTTAACCATCGGAGCCACAAACCTGTTCCTAACCCAGGAAAGGAATAACAGTTGTTTTTTTGGGTGTTTTGGGCTCTGTACATGCATGCCTCTGGTCTGTCAGTTTGAGCAACTAATGTCCACGTGCTCCTTTCCACTTTTCTTCAGATTAGATTGGACATCTAGTGTCTAGTCTAATGTCTAGTGGAAGATGTCCCTGCTCATGGCAGGGGGGTTGGAACCAGATGATCTTTCAGGTCCCTTCCAACCCAAACCATTCTATGATCCTATGATTCTGCGATCTTTCTGCTTATTTCTCTTCTGAGGATCCTTGACATGAATACCTAACTGCTTATGTGTTTCCTACCTGGCTATCTGATCCATACAACTCAACTTCTTTCTGACGGCCTGGTCCTGCCAGCCTATTGATGTGTCTGGAAGAAATGTGTGGTCAGTACTTTTTAAAGAAAGGCGACTATAATGTTGTACCTGACTTTAGTTTAACTTTTGGCATCTAGATAGGAATATATTCAGTTTTTTTGGGTATTCACAGGCAATTCATACCAAAAAAACAGATGAGGACTAGCTGTACAATAGACAGTCCCTTTTGCTATTTAAAGAGCATTTGAAGCAACTTCCACAATATGTACTTCCATGTCTCACTTCATTTCACGCCGTATGTTTTTTGAAGATCACACCAGTGTGTGAAGCACAACTCAAAAATATAAAACCTTTAAAAGATTTGAATACAAAACCTAAAGTGGTTTCCTTTTAAATTTCCTCACTTGTTTCCTGTCTCTGTTTCTGGCACCATTATTGATATAAGGAATCCATCAACATATTTTTATGGATGATTAAGAAAGGCTGACCTTTCCTGTGCAGGTACAAATAGGTAGTTCTTCAGAGGCTGTAAATGAATGACAAGATAATTCTATCCATTTAATATTGAAGTGATGTTGATAGTATCATTCTTCTCATGTTTGAAACGGGAAAGTATAGAGACCTTTCTCCCTCACTCTGTTCTGCTTTATGTGATGGATTTTCTCTCTGACTAATCGCTGTCACATTAACCTGCACTATTTCATCCTTCAGAGCTGTCAAGATAATGACGATAATCGAAGTGGCTCATTGTAGGTAAAGGAAATTATATGAGCAAAGTAATATCATAAAACAGTGTTTAAATATTTTAATTTCATTTGTCAGGGCTGCCCCAACACTTCATTACACATATAGCCATCTCTCATCAGTGGAATTAGTGCATTATTCATTACTGTTAATTATTTTCACATAATGGCTGCCCTGATATATTTAACCTCCACATTATATCTCAGATAATGGGCCTGTAAAATTGAATTGTGTGAAGAGCGGAGTTCTAAAGCTCATTTGCAGAACATCAAAGAACAAAGAAGAGGAAAAGAATTCTAAATGGGACATTTCGCCCAGCTGGGGCCAAACATTTGTTTCTGTCTGATTTGCATACAGAAAATAGGTGGTTCAGAAGTGGTTTAACGTTGTACATGCTCTCTGCTCCTATTACACAGTCAATTAGAATTTGTTAATGTCCCGAGTGTTTGAGACAACTTACCAGCCAATCTATTGTCTGAAAGGCAGTGAGTTGGAAAGTTAACAACAGAATAACGTGGATCTTTCTGGAGGACAGACCACAAAATCTTATGGCATGTTAAGCTGTCACTTACAGTCAATACTTCTTTTGGTGAGTGTCTGTATTGTAGAAATAAGTTAACAAAAACTGCTGCTTAGGACTGAGAAGATCCAAGTCTGTGAAGTTCCAGTAGTACTCCGTTAATTACTTGGGTTTCTCTGTGCCAGTTTCTCTGATGGTGTCTGACACGCAGGAAGTGGAAATAGGCAAGCAGTAGAACACAGCATCCTGAGCAAGACAAGTGTATCTGCTCTGGATGCAGCAAGCTGTCTCAGCAGACCTGATGGACTCAATCCCACAGAGCACACAAGCAATTCATGTTATCACCCCAGTGCTATCCCCAGTGGTGCTTTGCCACGCTGGGGTTGATGGGTCTGTGTTGCCATTTCAGAGGACGGGAAATGTGAGACTTCTTTTCTCTGCTTCGCCAGGTGTTTTGAATAGACACCCCGATGAAACAAAGTCAGTACAGGCGTGGGACTTCGGCATAATTTAGCTCTTGAGGAACCAGCTGAATTACTAGAAATAATTTCAGCGCTAAGTAGCAGTTTAAAGTCCACTATATGTCCACTCTAACAGCATGGATTTAACTGAACAGCCGTACTTTTTCCCATTTAGAGGCTTATCCATTATTCACAGATTTCAATGGGCATGAAAAGGCATCAATATCAAACACTTTATGGAAAGAATGCTTATCAACAGTTCAACATATAAGGGCTAAGGTCAGTTCAGCAAAAACCAGACTTTTCAAACAGATTATTGGAATTTTTTCAAATTTAGCCTCAGAGTGTTTGTGAAGTTCTCTGTAAGTTCCCACATAGCTATATGATGCATTTTTTTGCTTTCATCAAAAATTACAAGAGAATAGCTCTTCTGAAAATCACACGCAAGATATACTTTTTTTCTGTTTCATTTTATAGATGTTTTTAAAAAAAATCTTCAGACCTATTTCTTGGCTGTTACAGAATAACTTCTGGCTGATGGTGGGACTGTGAGCTCAGAGGTGTCTCAGCCAATCAGAAGTCAGAAAATGTTTAATGACTGACAACAAAATTCACTTGAGTTCATTAACATACTTGAGTCTTATTGGCTAAAAAGTCATATTTCTCAAAAATGATAACTGTCTTTTTGCTAAGTGGCAGTAGGTTTTTGGCTATATCATTAAATATTTATACAACATGTACATAAATCTTCCTCCACTTGGCATCATCTGGGATTCATTTGGAAGAGACCCATTTATTTTACTTTGTAATGTTTTAAGCTTGTTGCAGACTTCAGCCTCAGCCTCCAAATTCTAGATATAGAGTAATTAGAAAAGAAAGGAAAACCACATCTGCATGTACCTGACTTCGAGAAACCTTCTTTGCTTAGTCTGTCCATTCTCAAAGTACATTTCTTATGGATTCATACACAGTCATTTATACATTATAGAAGCTGTGTGATCAAAACCTGCCGATGATATCTACTTTCTAAACCATTTTTGTTTCACAGGATATTTTCAGGTTTCCATGGAATATGGAGAAAAAGAGACACTAGAGAGACTGCTAAATGAGCAAAGAAATTTCTCCACATCTGAACACTTTATATGGACTCTGGTCAAAGTCATGAAAGACATTCAGGCTTCTCACAGACATTGATTTGGGTGCTGCCAAATAGGAAGAGACTGATAGGAGTGGTCTGTCAACTCCTGCCTGACCAGTATTCTTTTCTCTCCTGAAGTGGCCACTATTACGGTGTTAAATTTGCCTTGTATCTGAATGTCACTCCAAGAAAAATCTCAAAGTCAAAGCCCCCTACTCAGATGAACTTCTCCATGTCGCCTGTATGCTGTAGGAATTCCAAGGAGTTCCTCAAAAAGGGAAAGATGCCTCAAGAATTCCAGGTCGACAGAATTAAAAGAACTTGTGATTTGTCTTTGTATCCTAGATACCCATCAAGTACCAAGTATGCTTCTCCTCAATGGTGAAGCAAGAGTCAAGCAAGTAAGAGACTGAGCTTTTCCTCTATAGAAGAATTAAGGTAAAGTGATGGATTATGGATTATGGAAAACTATGCCATGAAAAAATTTCTTTAGGCTTGCTGATATGTTATGAAATATCAGTCTCAAGAAGGGCCAGAACTGCTGGTTGTGGAGGTGTGTTACGTAAAGCCCAGTGGTCTCAACATTTTTAGAAGTAAGATCATCTTTTTCTCTGGAGGTTGAGGTACTAGGAAATTTTGCATTTTTGAAAGCAATACACAAGTGGGAAATATCACAGTTGCTGACAGAAGTTAATCTTACAATATCATTTTTCCTATAATAATTTTTTAAGTATATGCACTTACACAGACACATGCACCAAAAAAAAATCAGGGTTGTTGTTTTTGTTAAATTCTGTTGAAATTTAGGTACTATTTGAGGAGAAAGAAATGTAACTGGGATGTAAAGGATACAGGAGTTCAGTTATTGCCTATGGAATATATTCTTCCTGTTAATGATGCTGAAGGATGACTATCTGTTTTGAAATCTGTGAATCCAGAGTCAAGGACTGCTAAGTCGTATTAGATACTAAAGGAAGAACTCTCGCTTCTGAGTCTCAGCTCTACAACTATTAGAGTTTTTCCATAGTGGCAGACTCAGGTATGATTCTTGTTATAATGCGAGCTAACATTATTTCAGAACTATACTTCACCTAAGACAAGCTCTTCACGGGAAAGGTCTATAATTTTACAATGGACAATGACTTTGAGTGTAGTTAGGTGTGCTAAATATTTTGAAAGTATGAATCAGCTTAAACTTTCAGAATATTAAGGGGTATATCTGAAGAAGTCCTGCACCAAAAAAAAAGGACTAGTATGTAGATTTTTATTATTACTTCTATAAAGTTGTAGTGGATATGTTAGGTCCTGTGAAAATTTATAGAATACTGCAAATTTTTTCTTAAAGTTTTCTAGGAAGCAGATGATAGTGTAGGTTTGAAAGCAAAGACTAGAACTGCATTTGAGTAGTGATGAAATACATCACTTCAAGTAGCGGAGATTTTTTGTTAGTATCAGTAGAACGCAATTTTCCTGAGATGGAGAACACACTGAGTTTTTGCATAAAATCCGAGGCCCTCCTTCCAGTCTTTGCCTACACATACATCTGTCCAGTCTTTCATCATACACTACAAGATATTTTTGCAAGTACCTCATTTTCTGTGATGGATTTGTAGGTTATGAAAATACATGTGTGGAATAATTGAATATATAGATTTTATAATTGGCTTCTCACATGTCAAATGATATAGAAAATGTTTAGAAGTGTGTATGTCGAAGAGTTCTGATGTATCAGGCACAGCAAATCAGAAACACAGTTTCCTTGGAAGACAAATTCTTTCGCTGTTGGACAATTCACTAACAGCAAAAGATGGCAGTTTGCAAAGAACATAAACAGAGATATTATTGTGATACAAAATTGCATGAGGGGTGAGGTTGACAGTGGAAAGTAGGAAATGGTAACAGTAAAAATGAAATATTAATTTGACTCTTGTAAGCTAGGTAAGAGATGTTGATTTAGAACAGCTTGAAGTAGGAATGAACATGAAATTGAGCCTCTGTACAAGGGGAAAAGATGTTTCCACTTTAATTGACTGCCCGCATCTTTTTAGCTACATAGATCAGAAAATGGTCATGACATGGTCGTGACAAGAAAAAAATCCACTCAGACAATGTCAAAAAAAAAAAAGCAAAACAGTTTTGCCCCAATGAGTGCTACTTATGTGGAAATTTTACCAAGCTTTCACACTTGACTTCTTTAAATGAGTACTTAGATGTTCAGTTTTGCAAATTAAACTCCTTAGTGGTGTCCGGACTATTTAATATGTTGAGTATTCTATTTCTGTCTATGTTCTGGGTGTTGGTTTTTTTTTATAGTTTCTTTATAAATACTGGAAGAAAACTAAACAAACTTTAGCCTGATTTTTGGTTATACTGAAGCAATTTTACACTACCCCATCAATGAAAGGGAGAATTTATATGAAAGTAAATACATTATACTCCCAAGATGCCTTTGTGCAGCCAGGGGAGTATGAAGTGGCTCTTGCACAGAAACATGCTATCCATGTTTGTGTGTACGGTTAATGAAACTACCCAGCAGAAGGGTATGAACATAGGAAATATTTGTGTCAGAGGTGGACATCTCAAGGCTATGTCACCTGATGGTGATAGCACTCTGCTGCTGCAGGCTAAATCCTCCTTTTTGCATTGTAGAGTCAGCAGATAAAATGCATACGAAACACTGAGACAAGATAAAGATGATCCTCAGACACATCCAAGAAAGTGAACAACAGAGTCTGGATCCCTCCAGATGTTTCCCTTTTCTATACCTCTATTTGCACAGGACCTCGGCTTCCGTAGGAAGAGTTCACAGCAAGTCCCACAAGTGGCCTGCCCTGTCCTTGAGCTGTTCATCTCGCCCAGGCCCTGTCGAGTCACAGTCTGCAGCTTTTAATCTTTTCCTGAGCAAGTGCTGTCATCATGTGCCAGTCATGCAAAAGAGAGGCAGCACACTGAGTCTGGTTCTGTCTGCTGAGTATTATGCGAAGAAAAGATACAGAATAATTATTCTATTTCCAGAGCGGGGCAGGAGTTTGGATACAGTCCAAACTGGACCCAGAGTACAGAACTGCACGTATAATGACACAAAAAGAAACAAAAAGGCGTGCCTCTGACACTTTCCACGAACACCTCTCTAGTCCATTCAGCATAACAGGAATGGAGCCAACTTGCTTAGGTGCTCTGAATTCCCAGTCCGTGTGTGATCTATGTTACATGTTTCTATTAGTCAGTGTGCATCCTGTCACAAAACCAAGATCTGTGAAATTGTTACTGACCTGTGTCTGCTAATTGTTAGTCACAGTGACAACTATTAAGACAAGAGTTATTTCTTAGAAGAAGGGGACAAGCTTCAAATATGACAGAGAGATGGTTTTTACTATAGAACTTTCAAATTTGAGCCCCAAAAAATTAAGCACTCCCATCTCTTCTAAAAAAAACTTTCAGAAAAGGAAAACTGCAGAAAATTTTGTACCAGATGCCTTGAAAACCACACAGAAAAAAAGGAATCTTCAGGGGTTAGCTATGCTTTCCAATCTGAAAAAAACCTGAAGAGGTTTAGACCCAGTAATGAACTTGCAACCTCTCAGTGTCATCTGGAACTCCAAAAAAAATTTTGACTATCATTTAACAGACCTGGTAGTAACACTTTTTAAATTTTTTTTTTTTTTCTCCAAATGAAGCCTTAGCAATGCTATTATCATCCCACATTTCTATTGCAACAATAGGCACAATTTGCATCATTGAGGGATGTTAATTCAAATGGCATATAGTCCTCAAATCATCTTAAACACCAGGATTTATATAATCCAAGATAATGAGTGTACCATGAGCTCCTTAGGTACATGTACATTCTTCCTGCTGCATGCACATCCTACTAACTGCCCAGACAAAAGATGTCCTAAGGCTACCTCTTTAGACAGTGAGCCACTTGTTGACAGTTGTGGACTTTAAGACAAATTAAAATAAGCCAGTTTTTCAGTCTGTAGGTGTAATGAAGCCTCTGGCTTTCAGTTCTGTCAATGACTATGAATAATATTCCCTGACAAGAGAGGAGATAGAATGTTTAGTTTTCTGATGAGGGTGATTTTAAGGTGCAGACCAATTCTGCAATTCCTATTTCAGTTCTCATCAGTGAGAATCTCCTGTCATTAGAAAAGCAGGAACAAAAAGTTTTGAAGTCCTGCTTCTCCTTTCTGACTATTCAACACCCTCTTCAGTACTGCTCTGCCGAATGAGTGCAATAAGAGGGTATGATGGGTTCCTAAACATGTATAGGGCAGCTCTTCGGTCTCTCAGAGTTTAATCTGGTGACATCAATGTGTAGCTGTGTTTACCAGGTATAAATTTCATACATATTCTTTTACAAACACTGGGCCTGTTCTGTTCAGAGCTGCAAAATATGACTTCAAGTGAATGCTCTCCCAGTGATGCACATCCTCTTGGCCTCAGCCACTCACATATTCATTGCTGAATGCTGCCTCATTTTAGAAGATGTAGGCTGCAAAGTCACCAAACCAAAGAATTCTGTAAGTAGCAGGGACGGAACTACACTTGATGTCTGGAAAAGTAACTGAGTAAAAGTTTATATCTTTCTTTTGGTGCCATAAATGTTTACATTATTATTTCATATTACTGAAAACTTGCATATAACTTGTGACAGAACTTAAGATGGATCTTGCTCCTCAATTTTTCATGCCCTGAAAAGCACAGAAACTAAATTTAGACTTTTCACAACAGATAGAATAGAAAACTGTGTTTCAGGACAGATAATAAAATTTTCAGTGAGAGCATAACGCAACCATTTAATGAAATCCACAGTACAGTAGATCAAAGATCAAGTACTAATTTAGAAGTCTAAGTTGGTGAGTACCTTGTTCTAATACTTGAAATTATTAATGAAAAAGATCACAAAGAAATGAGAACGTGCTCAAGTGAAATGAAAAATGACCAGCTGCAGAAGGTTGTTATTGTCTTTGAGGCAGAAAGGAAATAAGCACATAAAAACGTATACCTAATTTTTATCAAAAATATTAAATCTATGTTCACTAATATTTCCAAATCGTTACCTGCAAAATTGTAAAGTGAATTTCTTTCTTTGGACAGGTGGTTAGAATACAGATAGTGATAATATGTATATGTGTCATAGCTGGTATAATCAAATTACCAAAAGTAGTCAACTAATTACTTCAGTTTTCTTTAAGATACAATGGAATAACAAGGTTTGCAAATATTTGGTTAGGGTTTTTTTCCCTAAAAAGCACATTTCCAGAATTTCACTTTTCATTTCTTCTATGGGATCCACATGAGAATCTAAGTGGCTTATTTTCTTATTAGTAAAGGACTCCTCTTTCCAAACAATGCTGTCCAACACAGAAGTGAGGAAATGGCCACCCATCCTCTGGCAGATGAAAGGTATGTCTATATTATTATTTTAGGTTGGATTGCCAGTGTACTCATGGATCAAATTTTCCAGTCATTCCTGCATAGCATGCTTTGGCTCACATTGCAGAAAAATCTTGGAGCACATAAACGAGGTTCTTCTTGGATGAAACAAAACCAAAGCTTTGAACGAGGTCGGGGGTAACCCTTGAAATCTATAGTATGAATGTCAAGGTCCCAATAATGTTTGTCCCTACAAACCTCTTCCTGTAGTTCTTACTAAACAGAGGTAACAGAAGCCAATTTACACCGTAGATCTGTACGATGAAGATTTAGGCTTGCACGCAGACCAAGTGGGAAACCTCATTGAAAATGAAGTCGGGTAATCATGGTGGAAATGCAGCAGGATTATTTAGGATGCAATGTAAAAGAGAAGAAGCTTGACCTTTGCTTTGTAACTAACTGAAAAAGGGACAAATTTTATGCTAACTTTGATCAGTGTTTCCCTGTCTTCACTAGCTATGGCTCTACATTCTGTATAGCATTTTTGATCTCTGCAAACTCTTTCCTGATAGCATGTTTTCTGACTCTCCATCAGCTTCTGCAGCAAAAAGTAAAGATCTCACTGTTAGATGTTCCTCATGCTCATTCATCCAGCAACAAACTGGTGCGTACTTTTAAATATCCATGAAAAAATTTGTTGTCTATTTCTTTCTTGCTATATAGCTATTTTTCAGTAGTTTAAAATGTTTATGGTTGTAATACAAACACATACTTACATATGAATCTTTAAATTGTCTTTAGAGACAGCAAATTGAATTTTAAAAATTCTGTAAAAATTTCTGGGCAAAACTAAACCAAGAGGATATTTTTTAAAATATTTTTTTTTACGAGTTAATTTTCTTGTCAGAAAACCCATACATTTCAGTGTTCAGTCCTGTCCCTTGGTATATGTTTTTTATGAGGAGAAAAATCTTCCCATCAACTACCTCTGAGAGAGATCCTGATTTGGGAAAATACCCTTATTCAGAAAAGCATCAAGGTAACTTCACATGTCTATGAAAACTAAGACCGTATTTATATACTTAATTTTGTCATTCATGATCTCATTTAACAGAATTAGGTCTTCAAGTTAGACAATCTGTATTACGATATGTTCCTAATAACTCCATACATTCATGGAGCTTCATAAACTGTTTTTAAGCAAAGTGGGCCTGAATAATTCAAGCATTGGCCTGAACGCTAGTGTTGGCAAGATCCGTAAAAGCATCCCTCTTAAAACATATGGTCAGAAGAAAACAAATTTGTTGCAATTTGTGTTGATCTGAGAATAAAAGAAAAACGGATTACAGTTGTTTTGTAGATGTGTATCTAACATAAACATAATGTGCAGTGAAGGTGAATTTGTCTTTGGAGTACAGAGGCAGGCCAACATTCTTCCCTCACTTCAGCCTATGTAGGCTTGAATTCATGTGAAAATCATCCTAGTGAACTTGATAAGAAGATATATGATTCTTAATTTAAAAACGTGTAAACAAAATGAATGCTTTAGTTTCAGTTGTACAACCTCCCTTTCTTGATTGTCCCATAGGACTTTGGAGTAGTAATTTATTATCATTACACTTTTTTGACTTAAGAATAACATCTGTCATAAATCATAACCTTTATGGGTATATGGAGGCCAAAGAAGCCAGCTTGCCCAAAGTTAGACATCTGGTGAGTGGCAGGAACAAAACTCTTGTTTGTCCTTCCTTTACTTTAAACTGCATTAAGTAATGCTTCTTTTAATGTGGAGTTATAGAACATGTGGGTCAGTGACATACCCAAGAATACTGTCTACAGTTAGAGTCGAGTCTATAAGCAAGGGCAGAGGTTCATCCCCTGGTGATCCAGCCTCTGTACATGAAGCATCCAACTTACATCTAAATGTAAGCACTTATAGAAGCAGACATCCTTAAAGAGATGCTTGAGTTACCTGTATGGTCAAAGAAGTACGTGCTTTGAAAGCCCATGAGAGGGAGATCCTGTCTGCGTATGCTAGCTGCTGAAACTCATCAGTACCACAGCATCCTGATTTTGACTGGGTTAGAGTTGCTTTTCTTCCAGTAGCTGCTGTGTTTTGGACTTAGTATGAGAAGAATATTGATAATATGCTGATGTTTTTAGTTGTTACTAAGAAATCTAGGACCGTTTTCCAGTTTCTCCTATTCAGCTAATGAGCAGGTGTGCAGAAGCTGGGAGGGATCATAGCCAGGTACCTAGCCCAAGGTGGCCAATGGAAATATTCCGTACCATAGATGTCACACTCAGTTTATAAATGGGGGTTGGCTGGGGGAGCAAAAACCTTTTTTCCAGCAGCTTTTTCTGTGAGTTCGCCCTTTCCTGTCAGTTTGAACATTTGAGGGAGATCAGCAAGTTCAATGAAATCCATGAGTTCGGCAAAATCCACAAAATCCACAAGGTAGGCAAAATCCATAATCACTGCTCAGGGACTAGCTGTGCAATTGGTCATTGAGTGGTGAGACAAATTGTATTGTGTATCACTTGTTTTTAATATTCTTTATTACTGTTATTAGAAGTATTATCATAATCATCGTCATCGTTAGGGTTTCTTACTTTTTTGTCTTATTAAACTCTGTTTCTCTCATCCCACAGTCTTGATTTTTTGTCCTTTCTCCTTCTGGTTCCACTGGGGGTGGGAGCGAGTGAGTGACCTCATGGTCCTAGTTGCCAGCTGCCGGGTTGAACCACAACAGACGGTCAACACCAGTACCACAAGCTGCATAGCAGCAAGTTCTTTTAATAGCTACTCTAATGGTCAGATTTTCTTGACATCTTGAAAACAAATCTTGGGTTCATGGCATACACAGAACTATAATTTCCTCACAACTAGTGATTAATATTCTCTCTGACAAGAGAAGTACCAGGCAAGTGCTTTGTCTTGCCCCCCACCCCCCTTATTGGTACTAACAGTAACAACTGAGATTAGATATGCTCTAGCTGGCCATACAGGAGGAATATCAGAGAAAATAGCATGAAAAACTTTTCATTTCCCTCAGCTGCTCAGTTTTGGAACTTCTCCTTTGGTGTGGAAATTCTATACTGCTGAATTGTCATATGTCTTCTAGCTGATGGAGCACACATGAAGAAGGCATACAATTTGTAGGGCTTTGATTGTAATACAAATTCTAGTGTGAGGATATCAAATATGGGTGGGTTTTTTTCTCTTTTTTTTTTTTCTGTTTATTTCTGTAAGGCTTTGGTTTTCATTCTCTGACAAGAACCTCTATCTCACTGGGTAGCTATTGTTTCAGTGTTTTAGGTTAAAGTTCAAATATTTAGGTAGTTAACATGACATAGAAGCAGATATTTTATGAGAAGCAAGCCATTTTATAAGAAGCAGACATTTTATAAAAAGAAAAAAAAAATCATCATGACAGTAAAGATACTTATGACCCCTTGATGTGTCTTTCTACAAAACTTTGTGGTATTACTCTCACGTTACTTCATAGATAAGTACAGCTGCATAAATTACACTGACTCTTACTCCTTTTTTTACCAGCTCTTGGTTTTCACAAAAGATCCATAGCTGTGACCCAGCCCTGAGACCCTGTTTCAACACCACCAGCTCAAGCTGGCAGAAGCAGGAGATCCTAGAGTATCTAACAGCTGGATGTACCAAAGCCTAAGATCATACTGACTAAGCACAGTGTGCTTTGATCACCATCCCCTGTTTATTCATAGTCTGATGGTCTGATATCATGTGTGTCACTTGACAGTGGCCACACACCGCCATATCCTAATGCCCAAGCAGCGTACCCAAACTTCCACCTTGCTGTAAAAGCAGACCTATCCAGCTGCATTGGTCTTGGACAAGACCTAGCAGTACCAAAATCCAAGAAAGGCTGAACAGATTAGTTTTTATTTGAATGCAGATTTCCCCATGGAACCTTGCTGCCCCAGTGCACCCATTGCTCCACATCCGCTTTCTCCTCCTCTCTGTGTTGCAACAATTAACTAACACAGTTACCTTATGCCCTGGTTAATCTGGTCCATAGCCATGAAAGAAACACTGTACAGGGACTTCCAGATTATCTCAGGATTCGCAGTTGCTCTGTGGGAACAGGGAGAGTGGCACACTCCTGAGTCCATGTGATACACCACAAACATCATCTATTTATCTCCCAGCTATGGCAGTTACTGATTTCTGGCACTTTTTGGTAGAAAACTCACAGAAACTTCTGCAGCAAACATAAGGCAGCTGGGAAGGTCCAGTTCCTCAGCTGGGAGATGACATTTCATTGTGTGGAGTGGTACCTTCTGAGCAAGGGTTACTCTTTGCTTTCTCTTCTCTCTTCTCTGTGGCATGAACAGACAAGATGATTGAAGGTGAAAGGGGACATAGTGTACAGGTTTGGCACTAGTTTTAGACTGAGAACCTAAATGGGTGTGCTGCATGACCATATTGTGTATGGATGGTCATTGATGCTGGCTCCCCAAGAACAGCCCAGCAGCGTCGTGCTTCCAGATCACAAATCTCTCTGTCTGCTGCATGGTCATCCTATTTGTACAAAAGGATGTTTGCAAAGTTATCTCAGACTTCAACCTCATCTTCACTTCTACGGAGGACTGAGCTTGGGCTCAGGAAGTACGGAGAGATTCCTGTCTAGGTTTACCTGGTTTAAATATGCCAAGTAAATGTCACCATTGAAAATGATACCACCATGATGAGGTGAGAATTTGGACTTCAAAATAATCTGAGCATTACTTCCATGATGTCTGGGGTCATTTGAAATTGAAGACCTGCAGAACAAAAAGATGGCTTGGGGCCATATTCAGCACTTTGAGGATAAAATGTGCAACACTGATATGTGCCTTGCCTCGAGATACAGTGCTGGTACTGAGGAGAAGGTACAACTTCTCAAAGTCACCCTGCCGTGCACTTGCAAAGAATTGACAGGCACCACCAACCCTCTTTCCCAGAGTGGTTTCTCTGGAAGAAAACATTGAAAGTACTGGGGCTAGAGAAGTAGATTAAATCTCTCCAGAAAATCAAACCTATGTATTTGGGAAGAAAGAACAAATCCCATTCTCCATCACAACTTTTACCATTTATATGTGCATGTGGTGTACATATTATATATGTATATATAAAAAGTATATTTATATTCTTTATATATATGTGTGTGTGTGAGCATATGGTAAAAGTCATGACAGAGAAGTGGGATTTATTCTTTCTTCCCAAATACACAGAGATATAGATATATGGTAAAATAGCGTAATTCAAAAATGTTTGCTGACTGGAAACAAGAGGAGAGGAAGAAATAATATATCTTCTAGATATGCTTTGTAATACTGGGAGGTGCTCAGATTGGAGTGATAGGGGCTGTATAAGAAGTGACACCAATAAATAAATTATAGTTCCACATAAGATTATAGCATTTTGGAATACATTGTTAAAGTAGTTTAGAAATCACTGACCTTTTTCAGCGATCTGCTTTACGTTCAGCCACTGAAGCCATCTGTCAGTTGAATGACAGCTCCTCTGGTAAACATAAACTACGCTGCTGGTGCAAATCTATGTGCTAACATGGTGCAAATCTATGTGCTAACAGTAAAAGTAATTGTCTTCAACAGAAACAGATTGTATTCCCTATCAATTCATATCACTCACAGACCTATTATCATTGCAGAGAAAAAAAAGTTACTACATTTTAATACTTACACAGCAGTATTCCTTATTTATATAATTGCTTAATGTCACTTGGGTCTTTCCAAACAAAGCAGATGATGTCATGATTAAGAATATCTTCAAATTCACACCCTACTGAAACTTATACTCCTCACTGAAAAAGATCAATGCATGAGCTTATCCTGAAAAACAAATTATGGTAATAATCCATAATTTAAAATATCATATATGATATAAATATAATATATTTTGCAGTCTTATTCTGTTCATTATTGTTTTTCACTTGCCTTTGGTAGTACCAATAACAGTTCAATGAGCTTAGTCACTCCTTGAGTTCCAAGTTTTTATAGATATTTATAAATATTAATAAATTTTTTGTAATAAAATTAATTTTATAAATGATGTTTTATCATTACCCTTCTACACAACTGGTTTCAAAACTGTTTGTAATTTTACAAAATTGTTTACCTCTAATAAGGAATCTTTGAAAGTTTCTTGAAAACAATTGTAATTTCATCAGTATTTCACAAACTATATTCATTGATGATTGTCATCACTTATTCATACAGCTGTGTGATCAGTCACTTTGATAACACACTGTTGTTTTCTCAGGTGAAAGGCTATTACACTGATAATAAACAAGAGTAAAGAGTGGTAAGTATAATTCTTCTAAAGAGAGACAATGAATTTTTGTCATAGAGGAAGGCTGGCAAGGTTACAGATGGTTTTAGATATTTAAAACAATTATCTTAATTTTTCAGAACTTTCTTCACTACTGGCAAAATAATCCACCACAACCTGATACCTTTTTTTCTTTTGATTGTCATTTGGTAGGTTTCCAGGGTTTAATTGATAGTAATTTTATGAAACCCCCACTTTTTGAAACCAGATGTCCATCATAACTTTGATGAATTTAAGGAAAATGGTAAAACAACCCCATAGCCAAGTACTGCACAATTGTAACAAGGAGTTGCTTGCATGTCCGTAACTGAGCATGACTGACTCCAGCTAATTGTTGAATTGCAGGGATCTACGTATGCAACATAAAAAATGAGCTAGTACTTGTTACTTGCCTGACATTAATTGCAATTCTTCCCAAGCTGCTTTATAGTTCAATATGCTGTACATTAAGGTTCAGATTCTCAAGAGAAAATGAGGTACTCCTGTGCCTTCTCAAGTGTCTAAATCCGATACGGGAAACACTGACAGCAATGACACTACGGCCTGATCCTAAAAGCACAGAAAATGCTGAAATTTCTGTGGCTGGATGTGTACATTTGCCTAAGTCTTGGCACTGTTCTGCTGTACTGGTCCCCTTCTTTCAGCCTCTTATTTAGGCCCTTCTGGGAGTCATGAAACAAGAGCTTGCGTCCATGAAGTACAGGAATAGCCAGCTAAGCCTCTGCTCCCTCCACACACACATCCAGGAAGAGGAATTTTTTCCTACCTTTTCCCCTCATAGCTTCGCCGTTAGGGTAGTCTGTAGTATGTGGGCTGCCCTGTTGCAGAAGATACTGTTGTGTCAGAAAGCAGATGAAGATGGATGTATGGAGAAGTGGTTAGGAAACTTGTGTAGAAGGTGATACTGGTTGGTTCTTTTTGTGAAGGAGTGTTTTACACAAAGTGAAACAGCTTAACAAAAAGACCAAGAGCTTCCAGCCTCAGAATAAGAGTTGTTTGCTGACGAAGGCATTCTTCATGCAGGTTGGAGGCATGGATTACGGTCCCTCAGGCAGAGACAGGGGGAACTTAATGCAGTGCCATTAATGCTCCAATCACTCAGGAGCTGATCCCAAAGGATCTCAGGGCATTCAAGTAATCTGAGCCAAAGATAATACCTACAAGAGAAGAGACACCACCAAGGACTAAGACTTTCTTTTTTTCTGATAAATGGGGTTGAAATCATTACCTACAGAAGAAGCTGCTGGGTGAGAGGTCATGGATGATGGGAAATGTCAGTCTTCCTAAGTCCACAATTATTCTGGAACTTAATGCTGACCTCCTTTTTTCCCTCTTCTGAGAGATATATTTTATTTGAGGATATGGTATGGACCCATCTTCATCTCTGCCTTCAATTCATTGACATTTTTAACAGGTCTTAAATATTCATCCTGAAGAAAAACTCTTTTTCATAGAACATATTCCAGTTATTTGTTCTAGTTCACCTCCCCTTGCTTTCTTTTCCACAAAGCAGGGCTGTAAACTTGATTAGCCTTACACCTTGTTTTCTCCAGGACCATGTTGGTTTACAGCAGGTATACCAAAACTGAAGAAGGGAACCATGAGAAACTCCAATTTGTTATTTATTTATAAACTTGACATTACATATCATGCAAAATTAAAATATTCAGCTTGTTCTTGCCCCAGTTATTTTAAGAACAGTCTCTTCAGAGCTTTAACAGCCCTTTGCCATAGATGGCACAAATGTGTGCACTTTTCAGCTGCTGAAATAGGTTCATTTTTGGTGGTGACCTTCATTTTATTTATCAGCTCATTCTAATAGAGAGGATGTCTCTACCTCTAGCTGGTTGCGTTTCTGTGTGCAGTACTGTTTCACACCTGAAGCAGGGCTGTAGCAGACATGGGAAGTCTGGGCCAGGGTGGGGGCAAAACTGAAGCACCCTAAGGCACAGTGTTGTGTTTAACTGCCCAGTCATCTTCCAATCTTACTTTTACTAGGGTGAAGTCTAAGGCAGCCCTAGTCCAGGCAACAGGTCGTGTCACTTCCAGAGGAAGCAAAAACTAAGGTAAGGATGGAATTATTGAAAGAATATTTGACTCTGGTAGGAGAGCGGTTTCCCATTTTTTAATTACAGGTATAAAAAGTGCTAACTTAGCAAACTGCCACAATTTAATTTCCACTAAATTGACCTTCCTTTTGAACTTTGCCAGAAGGCTTGATTCATTAAAGCTCAGTGAGTTACTAGAGATATTTTGTTGAGAATTACTACAGGAGTACAAAGTATTCATGATAGTCTGAATCGTAACTTCAAAAGTGGACCATAGTAACTGAGAAGAGATTAAGTCAATTCAGCTTTCAGGCCAAATCTGCTGATTAATAAATGTGTATGTCAAACTTCTGTGTTGGAGAGACTAGAAATATCTTGTAAGAATTTTTCCTGTTTAAATCTGGGGGTATTTTTGATGCCTAAATTGAAGTTATTTAAAGTAAGTTTTGACTTCAGTAGTTTACCGTAAACTCAGCAGAATGCCTTGTACTTTCTTTGATCATTAGACTCAAAGACTGCTCAACAAGAATTATTCCTTTTAAGCTTTCACAAACATCTGTTGTAGCGTTTCACTTTAAAATATCTAAGCATTCTATTATATCACTGCATGTGACTCCATGCTCTTATTAAATCAAGTGTGTCATTTTGTGCTGTTGCCACCTTAGAGACACAGCAGATAGCACTCTGAAATTGTCAAGGGACATGAGAATGTGGCCATAATATTTTATACAGGATGTTAAATGATTAATATTTGTAAATTAATGCATTTAAATTGTATGTGCATGAGACATTCCAAGCCTTGCAAATATATCCGAGAGACTCATCTAAAAAAATGCACCTGACAGCTTCTGTTTTGCTATTGGAGTCTATTTGGGCTGGTCGAGTGAAAAAGAAACAGTGGCATGTAAGAATTATAATACACAAGATATAGTATATTTCTGGGCAATTATAACATGCCTAGGAAGGTGTTGCAAGGCATAAGGCTGAAAGGCCAAATGACTTTACCCACTTGAGAAATGCAGTAATTCCCTAGAAATGCACCGCCTGGAGTATATTATATTACTGTTATGAAATAGAATTCATGAATAGAAAGAAGGAAAATGGTGAGGAGGGGGACAGGCCTATCCATGCATGTACCGGCTAGTATTAAAGTGGGTATGACATCAGTCACAGCCAATCAAACAGGCTCAGTAATGTCCAAAGTACTACAGACATTTCATAATTAAGTAACGAGACGTGACAGGGCATGAATTGTGTTGTATTAATTCTCACCGAGTGTGTTGTTGTAAGGCAAGCAAATGAAGGCTGGGTGCCATCGGTCCAGCCAACTGTGAATTAATGCTTTCCCATTCTCACAATGGAATCTCTTATTGTGGTTTTATAAAATGTTAATTTTTAAAATATTTATATTGCTAATTAAGTGATGAGTTTCTAAGCCAAGACAGCAATCAGCACAAGTTTTTTCCATAATTCTGAGCAGTGAATTGTGCTAGCTGCTACTCCCTACTCAGATCCTCTACAGTCAGTCAAACCAGCTGTTTTCTCTTGTCCATTTGCTAATGTATTCTAATATCCTGCCTCCTAATGCCTACTGTCATATCTGCATTCATTTGCATATAAGAAGCATCTAGATATGCCAGTAATGGTTAGAGAAGTCCTTTGAGCATATGAAGTGCTATGGAAGTGCTAAATATGGCTTTTATTTACTATTCAAAGAAAACACTAATGTAGTGAGGGGTATTGTGCATGTCCCTTGTCAATCAGGACTTTTTTCCGTTCACTGCGATTGGGAGTAGTGTCTTTTAATGCTAAAAATAAAGCTATGGGTTTTTGCACTTTTCTTAAATTAGGGCATCCATATTTATTTGTTAGTAAGTGACTCCCAGTCTGACCCTACTTAAAAATATCAGTTTTCTATAGTATTCTATATGGTACTCCAGACTGCTCTTTAATTTAGTATAGACCATTTTCTTCCATGCTCTGAGACTGGCTCAGGGACTTTGTGCTGGTTCTTTACTGCTCCAGTAAAGGTTTTGGCTTTGATTTCAATAGGAGCTGATTCACGCTTAGTAAGCTCATGGAATCTACCTTCTTGAACAGGCTGCAGAAGATTTATCACCAGAGGCATCCTGAAAAGTACAGCATGGTTGTTTGCTGTATAAAATCATAAAGGGAGATGCCTAGGCAAGCAAGGAAATCCACATGGGCATTTTCTGTGATTGCCATACTGCTGTTATAGCTAGAAGTACTCTTTAGCGTACAAAAGTCCCTGGAGTGCTACTGAAGGGCCAGAGGTGACTCTATGATGTTCATGCATGGGGCAGGATGGGCTCTTCTTGTCACTGTGATATACCAAATGACCACGAACTGTCAGGGCCACAGATTACTGACAGTGACAAAACGTGAAACTTCAATTCTGCAAAGCAATTACAGACATGAGTGCCAAGATGTTTGTTCTGTAGATCCACCCGATGGTAAACATATGAAAAAATTTCTATAATTACCTGGAGGGGTATTATGAAACATTATTGACATCATCATAGGATTTGAGGCAGTTCGTTTATCAATGATGTCCCTGCAAAGAGAAGAAATATCATTCTTATTATTGTATACTGTAAAAACACACTTGATGTCCAGTACTTGGCTCCTAGCATTTTATAAAGTCTAGATTTATTTGTATCTTAAAAGAAAAATGTTGTCTTTTTCACCTAGACACCTTATAATTTTGTTTCCAAAATTAAAATATGATTCAAATTTTACAAGTGCCTCATTCTGAATGGTGTTGAGAGCTGTTCTTAGAGTAAAGAACACAGCAGTGGTCAGATAGATGCTCAGTAATATGTCCTATTGAAAGCTATATATTACAGTGTATATAAATGTACATACAGGTCCATATATAGAACCCAAATGAGATACATACAATGTTATTAAAATAAGATGATATATTACACTAAATTTTTTCAGCAGCTCTCAACCTGACATGTTGTAGGACCTGTCTTCATCCAGTCCCTTTGTAAGGGCATGAAGCAGTTGTGTCTGGAAGCAAGCAGTCATGAATCAAGGCAATGTGGGAATTTTCAGTAAAAGGAAGTGAAATATTTCTTCTCAACATTTGGGTGACTGGGATGCTATCAGCATCTGGATGGTTGTCCTGGGTTCAGCTGGGATAGAGTTAATTTTCACAAGAAGCCAGAAGGGGACAGAGACTGGATGACTGACCCAAACTGGCCAAACAAAAAAGGGTATTCATAGAATCATAGAAAGTTTAGATACCATGTGCCGTCACGCTCAGTTCGGAGTGGGGGAGCTGGACAGGGTGAGGTTGATTGCTTCTGTGGCGTGCGCTGGGCATGTGGCAGTGAGAGAGTTGCTCTGTGTATTCCCTTGTTCTTACTAGTATTATTGCTGTTATTACTTGTTTCCTTTTGCTATTCTATTAAACTGTCCTTATCCCAACCCACAAGTTTTGTTTTTTTCTTCTGATTCTCCACCACATCCCGCCTGGGGGAGGGGCAATAGAGCAGCCGTGTGATTCTTTGTTCCCAGCTGGGGCTAAACCATAGCAGTCATTTTGGTGCCCAGTGTGGGGCTGGGATAATGGCAGGGCTGAGCAGAGTGTGTTAAAACAGCTTTGTTATAATTTGTTACACGCATTTATTGTATTAGTTATACACTGTCAAAATGTTGCTTTGTTTGATCACATGGTTGTGGTATGTAAACCATAACTTGCTGTATGTGTTCCCTGCGGTGATGTTTATAATTTCTGGGAAAAGGATCAGGATTATGATTTTATTGCACTGTGTAATATCGATTTATGATACGATAACGTCACTGGGCATGAGGTCAGGCTTGTATCTGTATGCAGCATTGTGATCATTTCTGTACCCCAGATGCTATTGCTCAGAATTTGTTAATAAACAAATGCACTCTAAGGGGAAAACAGGAGGGGATACTTTCCCCCACTCTTTCACCCCTACTTTCTCCTTGAGGCTAGTCAGCTTTTGAGAATTTTGAGTCCCCTTGGGATGCTAAAGCCAGCATGCTCCTATTGCTATGTCTTCTGAATGGGTTTCAAGTCTTGTTTAGGGTTAAACAACTAGTTAAAAATCTCACCCAGAGACCTGCCCCAAGGCTGGATAGCTACTAGTGACAGAATGTGTGAAACAGCATGGGCAAATGCCTAGCATTGTGGGCACCCCTGGTGTTTTGGAACTTCATCCCCGAACAAGTGCAGAATCCTGACAAACTAGCAGAATATTTGAAAGAACTGTGCTGCCCTGAATCACCCTGTCTCTGTCCCTGAGTGAGCTGTGAGACATGTGGAAAGATTTCAGCTGCCACCCAGATGAGCACATTGTCACCTGGTGGCTCTGGTTCTGGGATAACGGGGCCAGTAACTTGGAATTAGAGGGCAGGGAAGCCAAGCAGCTGGGATCCCTGGCCAGGGAAGGGGGCATTGACAAGGCCATTGGAAAGAAGAGACAAGCCCTTAGCCTCTGGAGGCAACTTCTATCAGACGTGAGGGAAAGGTATCCCTTCAGCAAAGGTGTTGTATATTATCCAGGCAAGTGGACCAATATGTAGAGATGTATCCAGTACCTCAGGGAGTTAGCCGTGCGGGAGCTGGTTTACTATGATCCAGACAATGTGTAGTTAACCACAGATCCAGATGAAGTAGAGTGCACATGACCCATGTGGAGGAAGTTTGTACAGAGCACACCAATGTCTTATGCCAACTTGTTGGCAGTACTGGACTAGAAGGGTGAACAGACACCAACAGTGCATGAAACAGTTGGCCAGCTTCAGTGATATGAAGCAAGTCTCTCTTCTTCCCTCATCTCAGCTGTGGAGAAAGTGTCCCAGGAGGTCCAGCAACTCAGAGGATAGATCCTACCCCCTACCTGTACAGGCCAGTATCCCAGCTATCAGGACTAAGCATTTCTCTGCTCAAGAGAGAGGATATAGAGGCAACACACCACAGGGCACCCTGTAGTTTTACCTGTGTGACCACGGAGAGGACACGAGGAAGCGGGATGGAAAACCTACCTCAAGTCTAGAGGCACGAGTATGTGAGTAAAACAATCACAAAAGGCAATTCTTCTTGGAAAAATGCAGATCCAGTTTCCAGCGGGCAGTTCTCCAGACAAGGCAGACAGTTTGATCTTGCTTCCAATTGTCTTGAAGGGACCTCTAAGTCATTTTTGCAGGAAGTGAGTAACAAACACTCTGACCAGGATTAGAGGGGCCTTGCCTCCAGCCAGGTGGAGGAAAGGGACAACCGGGTTTATTGGACGGTGTGGATTCAATGGCCTGGCACGTCAGATCCACAAGAGTATAAAGCTCTAGTGGACATTGGTGCACAGTATACTTTAATGCCATCAAATTTCCAAGGGTCAGAGTCCATTTGCATTTCAGGAGTGACAGGGGGGGTCCCAAGAGCTGAGTGTATTAGAGGCTGAAGTGAGCCTCACTGGGAAGGAGTGGCAAAAGAACCCCATTGTAACTGGCCCCTAGGCTCCGTGCATCCTTGGCATAGACTATATCAGGAGCGGGTATTTCAAGGACCCAAAGGGGTATTGGTGGGCTTTTGGTATAGCTGGAGAAGGAGGAAATTAAACAGCTGTCCATTTTGCCTGGTCTCTCGGAGAATCCTTCTGTTTTGGGGTTGCAGAAGGTTGAAGTACAACAGGTGGCAACCACTACCACAATGGTGCATCAGCGGCAATATCACACCAGCCGAGGCTCCCCAGTCCCCATAAATAATCTGATCTGCCAGCTGGAGAGTCAAGGAGTGATCAGCAAAACTCACTCACCCTTTAATAGTCCGATATGGCCAGTGAGAAAATCTACTGGAGAGTGGAGACTGACAATAGACTACCGTGGCCTAAATGAAGTCATGCAGCCACTGAAAGCTGCTGTGCCGTACATGCTAGAACTTCAATATCAGCTGGAGTCAAAGGCAGCCAAGTGGTATGCCACCACTGATGTCACTAATGCATTCTTCTCCATCCCTTCAGCAGCAGAGCGCAGGCCACTGTTTGCTTTCTCTTGGGGGGGTGTCCAGTACACCTGGAATTGACTGCCCCAGGGGTGGAAACACAGTCCCACCATTTGCCATGGACTAATCCAGAATACACTGGAAAAAGGGTGAATATCCAGAACATCCACAGCACATCGATGACATCATGATATGGGGTGATATAGTAGAAGCAGCTTTTGAGAAAGGGGAGATAATAGTTCAGATCCTTCTGAAAGCCGGTTTTGCCATAAAATGTAGTAAGGTCAAGGGACCTGCACAACAGCTCCAGTTTTCTGGAATAAAATGGCAAGATGTGCGTTGTCAGATCCCAGTGGATGTCGTCAACAAAATAGCAGCTATGTCTCCACCAGCTAGTAAAAAGGAAACACAAGGTGTTTTGGGTTTTTGGAGAATGCACATCCCAAATTACAGCCAGATTGTAAACCCTCTGTACCACGTGACCCGGAAGAAGAATGATTTTGAATGGGGCCCTGAGCAACAACTTGCATTTGAACAAATTAAACGGGAGATAGTTCATGCCGTAGCCCTTGGTCCAGTCCGGTCAGGGCAAGATGTTAAAAACATGCTCTACACCGCAGCCGGGGAGAATGGCCC
>Ga0065711_1009450_pt1 | contig 26882 bp, 23 predicted proteins | sample Hoacrofraction12_FD_59098 | JGI IMG/M metagenome (GOLD analysis project Ga0065711, IMG submission 59098) | Hoatzin crop microbial communities from Cojedes, Venezuela - Epithelial fraction 12 v2 (version 2) | ecosystem: Host-associated > Birds > Digestive system > Esophagus > Crop | place... | reverse complement strand
CAGGCAAAGGGGGCTTCTGGTCCCTCGTGCTGAGTTTGGAGTGGGGGAGCTGCCCGGGGGCAGGCGAGCGGTTGCTTGGGAGTGCGCTGTGGCAGCATTGCCCCGTGTGCTCCCTTGGTTGCCAGAGTCACTCCCGGTTTTCTACCTCCTGCCCCCGAACGGCGGAGGGGGACAGGGAAAGGGGGCTGTGGTCAGTTCATCACTCCTCGTCTCTGCCGCTCCTTCCTTCCTCAGGGGGAGGACTCCTCACACTCTTCATAGAATCACAGAATGGTTTGGGTTGGAAGGGACCTTAAAGATCATCTGGTTCCAACCCCCCTGCCATGAGCAGGGACATCTTCCACCAGCCCAGGCTGCTCAGAGCTCCATCCAACCTGGCCTTGAACCCTGCCAGGGAGGGGGCAGCCACAGCTTCTCTGGGCAACCTGGGCCAGGGCCTCACCACCCTCACGGGGAAGAATTTCTTCCTAATATCTAAACTAAATCTGCCCTCTTTTAGCTTACAGCCATTCCCACTTGTCCTATCACTACTCTCCCTCGTGAAAAGTCCCTCTCCATCCTTCCTGTAGGCTCCTTCAGGTACTGGAAGGCTTCAGGTACTTCAGGAACTGATGGGGCGGAGGGTTAAGGTCAGGGTTATTGGAAGACTGCAGAGGTTCCTTCTGCCATGCCCCAAGCAGTTTGTGTTTCTGTTCCTTTTCCCGCCTCTTCCTACTTGGATGGGATCCAGCTTTCCTTTCTCCCAGGTAACCACAACAGCTCTTTTGAATCTGTTTCTGTTCCTCCAGTGTTTGCTTGCTGAGGTCTCTGTACATGCAGTAGCAACAGTAAAAGGTCTCAAAGTCCACCTGCTGCAAATTTCCTCCTTTCCCCCCACCCCACAGCCCTGCCCTTTGGACTTTAGCATGCCGACTGTCTTTCTTAGCCCAGCCCTCATAACCTCCCATCTAGTCACACCATTCTGCAACACAGACAAGCAAGAGAGAGAGGGGGAGAGACAAAGACCCTCCTTGTCCATCTCGGAGTAGGAGTCAGGTGAGTGGTGAGGCTGGGGGAGAGTAGAATGGATGGGAAAGGGCAGAGCTGCGAGGGAGTTTGGCTTTTGGTATCCCTCCCTCCCTCTCTAAAGGGATCCCTCTCCATGGAGAAGTCCGTGTTCAGGCTGCATCTCCATATTCTTTGATGTTGGAGGAGGCAGGTGAATGTTTCTGATAGTTTCTGTGTGCTTTTGTCCTGAGATGCATCAAACGCTAGGCAAGGGAGGAAAGGTGTGGCAGGGATGCTGGGCAGGAGGTGAAGGCTCTTGGTGTTGAATTGTGTTGTGCAGGGCAGGTGGGGTCTCAGCAAAGCTGAGGCCTTTGCCTGGGCGTCCCAATACACCATGTTGAGTCCCAAGAAGGCTCTGCAGTCATTCTATCATTTTATCTGCCAGAGCAGGACACCAGTTTCTGCCTATCCATGGAGTCTACCCCTAGACATAGCTGGAAGGGACCTCATATATAAATTTTACCACCCCCATCCTCCTTTCATCTCCTAACAGAAAGAGTTAGAGGAAAGGAAACGAAGAAGGAGGTCCCTGGCCAGTGGTGACGCAGAGAACAGTGCCAACCAAGGAATGGTAAGTTGTCAAATAGTCTGGGAGAGTCTGAGCTAAAACAAGCCAGGCTCTCAGGGCGTTCCCCTTCCCCTGTGCCTCCTCAGCCCAGGTTTGCTGGGGAACAGCAAAACATCTGGAGAGTGTACAGAGGCCACACGTATGCTGGAAACCTAGCAGCAAGAATGCAGTTTAGCCTGGTATAAAGAGCCTCTAATACGTAACTGTCTCATTTGGTCTGGGTTTCCCGGTCTCTGGGCACAGTCAGACATCAGAAAGTGGTCCTGAGGCAGAGTACTGTATTTGCTCACAGCGCTGGACCTGTGCTTTGGAGCTGGGAGGAAGACTATTTTTGATAATCGTGTTCTGTTGTGAAGAGTGGGAATGAGACAGTTCTGCACAAATATTTATGGAAGATGTTGTAGAGGAAGAGAGGTATTAAAAGCTTCATAACAAATTAACCGCAGAGTCTACAGCTTAAAAACCCTGTATCAACTACTATAAGTAACGCTGCTAACTAATGTAATTATTTGTATGTTTAGACCAGGCATACATTTGCTATGATGTGTGTCTCAAGGAAATCTGAGTGGACATCTTCCACAATTTTGGACAGATTTGTCAGTAACAACAACAGGAATACTTAGCGCTGGGTGCTCTTGCAATGCCACCTGCTTTCTCAGGTGTGGATTCAGGACTGTGGAATTTCACAGTCCACTTCCTGAATAAGCTATTGAAAAGCTAGATTTGAAGTCAAGTATCTTAATTACGAGCAAAATAAAACTGATAAAAAAGCTGCAAATCTACCTTTAAGCATTGCTGAGAGTTTATGTGGGGAGAGATTTCAGAATAGTATGCTGGTGAGTAGAGAAGCTACTATGCAGATCTTAGAAAAAAAAAACAACAACAATAAACAAACCCCAAAAGCTCAGACTTTGTGCCTTTGGCTTGGTTTCTTCGTGTCTTAATCTGGGTAGTCCTGTCTGAAATACCCTGAACTGACATTATGTGCAGACGTTGATGCTGATACACTGTGCTGTGTTGGCCCGTTTGCTTCCTACCTTGCACAAACGCAAGCATCATGCAAGGTGGGAAACAGTGAAAAACGAAGGCTCATTGGCCAGGTTGTCATCTGAATTATCCAGGTGCATGTCTGAGCTTCTTTAGGAACCTCCAAAATAGGGGCGGGCATCAAAGATCAGGTCTCTATTTATGCTGTAGCGCTCTTGGATACTGGAAAATGAAAATAAAAATGGCAGAAAAAGGAGCAGGAAGAAATGGCCCTTACCTGTCAGCTGCAATCTCTTCTGTACAACATGCCAACCTTAGTAACGAGAGATGAGTCAGTCACCTTTCCTGCCACTTCCCCCTGCGGCCGTTGATTATTTTAGGGATTACTCACCTTTCCCTCTTTTGCTGACCCATGTCGTATACCTGTGTTAATATGATATTTCCCTGTTTGCAATGTTTCTGAAAGCTGCACAGTCAGAAATTACAGGTTTTGCTCCGATGCCCAGTCCTTGTTCTGGCCAGCTTTCCAAAGGCAGCTTTGCCCGTTCTCAACAGAGCAGCCCAGAATGTGCATGTTGTTTCACTGCTGGTGCCCCGGTGACTGACTCGCTCACTGTCTCCACAGGACGTGGCTCTGCTGGAGATCCCTGCAGACCTCGCTGCCCTCCTGCACTTAGCCGAAGGTGAGAAATCCTCCCTCCTGCCCTCCCTTTCCTGCACTGTTTTACCCCACTGTTTATTTCCTTGTGTTCCAGCAGTCTCAGTACATGCTTGTTCTACCTGCTGCCTGTCACCTGGGTTGCGTTTGATTTATTATTATTGCAGTGTAAATATGACAAAAGGAGATGGTGTCATGTATATCGTTTCCCAGTGTAATAGCGTGGAAAGCGACTTGGGCCAGTGGGTGGAACACCAGATTAAAACCCAGTATCCTTGTTACCTTTTCAGCTCTGTTGAACTGGGCTGATAGAACTGACGACAGTGACGGTGCAAAACTTTTGGGTCAAGGCTACGTGACAGCAAACTGTTTAATGAACCGATGTCTCTTGCAGAGCTGGATATCTGGGGTGTGAGAACTTAAACCCGTCTTTTTTCTACTCAAAAATTTTTAAGGAAATTAAATTGACCTTTAAGGAAAAAGTCAAAACTACAATTTTGGCACTTTCAAAGAAATATTTTGGGGTTTTTATTAAAAATTACTTGTTCAAAAGTAATTACTTCTTTTAAAATGGAAGTGTGTAGAAACAACATAGCAACTTAAGGATGTAACAATGTAACAATTAAGGGAAACCTTTTGCTGGGGATGTGAAGTTTTTTGGTTTATTTTGTTTTAAAATCAGCAAAATACCACTAACTGAAATAATTTCCCAAGCTGTTTACCTGATCTTAGCATAAGTTATCTGCAGTTTTGCTCGCTGTGTAACTCTTCGTACAGTGTGCAGATTTAAGTGAAAAGAGGCTGAGGTAGGATTTGCCTCTATGTTGGTGTAGCATCTAACAGAAGGACAGCTGCGTCTTTGGCCTTCTGCATAGTGCAGTAAAAGATACAATCAGGCAGAAGAGTCTTGTGAATTGGAGCAGACTGTGCTGGATTCCCAAATGCCTCATACTTCATGGCACACCCCTCTAAGGAGTATCAGCTGGTCTAGTGAGTAACGTTACCCAGAGGAGCTCAGGGGACAAGCCACGCTGAAAGTGCTGAAAACAAAAGCTTATGGGATGTAAATAGGGAGGAGGAGGAGAGCATCAGGGGGCATGCTGGTTTAGAGACAGAGGAATGCACAGAAGCTGTGCTGCATCGAGAAATCTCTTCCTTCAGGAAGATGTTTGCTCCTCTATTGTCCATGATAAATCCCTCATCCAGGGCCTCATCATGAAGACCTCTCATTTACTCGTTGACTGAACAGTTGTCAGGGTATCTCTGCATAGGCTCAGTGTTTCCCACCTTGTAAACTCTGCCTAACAGAATTGAACCTCCAGGTGCTGCGTGTTACTCAGGGAGGAGTCCAAAGGATCAGAGCTATAAAAGCTCTCTCCTGAAGCAAGGCCCTTGGTCTCAAGGAGGGGAGGATATGCCTGCTTGGGGTCTGAAGAAGCAGGGGTGCACTGGGTGTTCCTTGGAGCCAAGGGGCTGGTACAGGTGCCCGGGCAAGGTTAGATGCACGTTAGCCACGTGTTGCACTGTAAGTGGGATGTGTTCTGGCTGCCTTTCCAACTGCTGCAACACAGGACCTCTTTCTCTTGCAGGTCAATATCGAACACAGGCCAACCAGATAACCGAGGCCTTGCCTCCAGAAGTCAAGGTCAAAGATGACCTTTCCCTCCCACCCGCCATCAACAGCTATCCTTTCTCCTCCTTCATTAAGTCACACTTCCAGGTGGGAACTCTTTTTATATCTCTTCATTGCTTCCCCACTGGGGACACACTAGTTCTAGCAACACCACAAAAAAACTTTGTATTTCTGTCCTTTTCTTTCCTTGTAGAAGACAGATTTCCCTGGTCCCGGTCAGCCTCTGCAGCACCCTTTAACCCATCTGGACGCTGAATACCAGGAGAGCACGCTTGAGATCAACAAACTGGTAAGAGACATCTTTCTTGACCAGGGCCTTGTTGAAGAATGGGTGGGCATAAGACAGTGCTTTGATGCCTTTGTACAACAAGATGCGGGTGGTGGCTACTGTTCTTGCAATACCTGATGTGCTAGGAAAGCAGAATAAATTGCTGCTCCGAGGCACTGGAGCAGTCTGGCAGAGATCACATGCAGCCCCTTAGGGGGGCTGTGTTCTTGGTGAAACGTAGACCAGCCATAGTCCGATGGGATCAGAGTGAATTGGCTGGGGATGTACCCTCAGAATTTGGCAGGACATATGGGAATTAGACTGCTAAGCCTTAGTTTCCCAATATTCCAGATTCACTGTCAACAACAACATAAGTGAGATCTGTCTTCTCAAGCACTTCTTCTTATCTGTTAGTCATAAAAAAGTTTAACTCAAATCTTTTCCATGATGTGGTCTATAGTAAATATATTAATTGTATCTGAGGCATACAGTGANNTCAGTATGCAACAGGGGACAGTGAACTGTTGTATNAAGGCTGGAAAAAGGCAGGGACTTCGTCATCAAGAAAANTACACCTGGAACCACACCCTAATTCNGCAGTGTTTGCGTATGGGGGGTGGGGTTATTTCATCTCTGTGGATGTGAAACGTACATTTCTTCTTAAAAATGGTAATGTTAACTCTCTGAAAACAGAATCAAACTTCAGATAGTTTCTAAGTAAATCTGGTAATTCTTTTGAGAATTACATGTAATTACATGTCACCCTTTTGAGAATTACATGTAATTAAAATAAGCCCATTAGGAAAGGGTAATACCTAAAACCAGTCTCTGGTTTTGTTCTAATGATCCCATCTATAGAAGAGCATAAGCTTCGATAAAATCTTGTGAATAGGATTGTGTTTACGCAGACTACTGTTATTTTTCCTAAAGACCAAAGATATTTTTTCTCCATTGCCAACAAATAAAAATATAGCTATTTCTTTGGCAAAAACTGTATTACATTGGGATTTACCACAAAGAATACCATGAGAACTAAACCACCATCTCCTGTTTTTCTCAGTGCATCTCTGACATGCCATTAATCTACCATTAATCATTTTAAGAAATGTTGTCCTCTGAGAAGAAAACAGGCCATCGCTCATAAATGTTCTTTCCAAAGCTGTCCATGGCATATTTTAGAAAAAATTGATCTAATGACATAGTGAAGTGGAGAGGCTGAAAGACATTATTCTGTACCTAAGGGTGAGAAATACAAATTACAAAAGCATCTAAGATGTTGATATGCACAGCCAAGAAGCTGAATCATTGCTTAAGGCAGTTTGTTGAGATACCACATCTTGTAATACTTGCTACAATATTAACTACACCAAAGTCTTTTTAACATTCAGTTGTTCGACAGTGTTTCCTCAGGTCTGGCTCTCTGAGCTTTTCACAAAGATCAGCTAAGCATCAATTTCTTTCACATATTTTTACAGCTAGGCAGCCTGTGGGCTCAGAAACCATAACAAAGAGCCTACAGTAACTTGCTTGTGTAGCTGAGCTCTGCCCAAAGAAGAGGAACTGTTTTGTCCAGGAACAAATTCTGAGTCAGAGGCATAACTAAGAAGAGACTGAGGTTGTGCTGACTTTCAGTCAGGGTCCAGTCTCTACAAACACTGCCTCCCAAATTCCCCAGAACTTTGGTGGTGCACAAAACCTGAGAACAGATCCCAGTCTGGGTGTTGGCTGCTCTTATTAGGCTCACAAAAGCGATGGTGCCTACAGCTCAGGTGGTCAACTTACAGCACAGTTTGGGACAGCAGGTTACAGCTAGAGCTCTTTTTTTTTTCCCCTGGCTGCTTCTAGATTTTGCGGTTCATTGGTGACAAGAGCCTCCATGGCTGGCAGGAGGTACTTCTGGGCAACTACATCGCTGGGAGAGGTCTGAATAATGTGGCTCTGCGCAATGAAATCTTCAGTCAGGTGGTTGCCCAGACATGGAAAAACCCAGACATGGAGCACAGCCAGAGAGCCTGGGTCCTGATGGCGACTTTGCTGAGCTGCTTTGCCCCTTCACCAGCACTGGAGAAGCCGTTGCTGAAGTAAGGAGGTGAAAAGACCTAGCTATACTTTTATTAAGGTGAAGAGAGATGAGCAGTGTGCTAAATGCAGTTGCCTTTTCCTAGATTTGTGTCAGACCATGGCATGGAGGGCTACAACGCTGTTTGCCAGCGCAAGATCTTGACAGCAGCACAGCACACAGAAACAGACTCTACACTCTCTCGGGCCTACCCTCCCACTCAGCTGGAGTGGACTGCAAACCAGAGGAGAGGGAAGATGGTGCTGGATGTTCATACCTTTAATGGTAACTTGTGCTTCTGCCTTTTTGCTGTCTTCTAGTCCCTAAGGATGTTACCAGTGCAGAAATCAGCATTCAGAAAATACTTCCTCAGCTTAGCGAAGGTGGCTCAGAACACTGATTGCTTCTGCCTGGTACAGCCATGGGGGATACAAGCATCTGAATCTAGACCCAAAACTCCTGAAGTCTGGGCCTGATGAGACCTGCTGCTCAGGCTGAGGGATGAGATTCTTCTGGGTTTGGGCCCATCTCGAGAGGGCTGTTCTGGTTGAGCATCTCTATGGGTCTAGTTTTCCTGTTATCCGTTATTGCATAGCCAACGCAGCAGCAGCAGCTGCTGCCTTTGTTACAGCGACCTTCTGCCTTTCTCCCTCCTCAAATATTGCCTCACGCTGCCTCGTGAGTGATTGGAAGCTCTGTGAATTGAACGCAGAACATCCCTGCTCTGGCTCCTTGGTGGTGGCCCAAGCAAACCAAGACACTGTGAGGGATTTCAGCTGTCAGGTTGGAAATGCCAATCCGTGCCACCAAACAGTTATTTTGGATGTGAATGTGTTCATGTGGAGCCCTCCATGTGCTTTCAGTCCTCCTGTGGCCCCTGCTCAGGAGTGTGCAAGGCTTCCCAGCTGGGCTCTGCCTGTGTCCTGCAGAGCTTAGGTGTTGTGTTGGGTCCTGCCAGCGAGGCTGTGCGTACTGACTTTCTTTTCTGTGCTAGAGGAGAAGTTCTCAGCTGAGGTGGAATCCTGGATGACTGGGGAGCAGTATGCAGGCTGGCTCCTGAGCACAAGGTACTGCCAGAGGATGGGAGAAGATCTAGGGGTGTGGAAGAGGCTGTCACTAGTTCTAAGGTTCAGGCTGGTCGGGGCTGCAGGCTAGAATTTATATGGTCAGATGTGGAATAGCCACTCCTTACCCACTCCAGCTTCTGCTCTCTCCTTCACCCTTCTGTATGCATAAACTGCAGGCCTCTTTAGGAACAGAGGAATCATTGGCGTGATCTGTCTGAGCAGCTTCAGAGAAAAGATGAAAAAAAGTAAAAAAGGACAAATCTTGAGTGATTCTAGTTTTTTCCTGACCCTGGGCACTTAATAGTTGATTCATACCCTAAACTGTAAGGACTTAATCCAGGATGGGCAAGAAAAGAAGAAAAAGAATGCAATGTTTTCCTTTCTCTCCCTTTCCCCCGCCTGCCTGGACACCTTTTCATCAGGGGCTGTGAGAAGTCTCGAGGATGGTCTGTCTCCATGTTTACTGGCAACACATGGCAGGACCTGCTGGGCTGTGACTTTGTGCTGGACCTCATTGGAGAGATGGAGGAAGCTGGCAACCTCAGCAGCACCTCTCAGTCCTCAGTTGAGTACCCCATCACTCCTGAAAGGGACAGAAGCTTCCTCCAGAACTCTGACCTGTATTCGTAAGTCACCTAATCCTCCTGTCCCACCACTTATGGCCCTGTCACCCAGTGGCTCCTCTTTCTCTCAGCACTCTGTACTGTCCTCACCTCATTTGCCTTTTCAACAGGATCCCTCCTGCTCCAGGCATCCGAGCCCCTACCTTCCCACCACCTAGCCTGCCACCAGAATTCAGCAGTCTCCATCCAGGTAAGCTCCTGCCCAATACTGTGGACAGCACTGGGAAGGGCCAGATGGGCCCCAGCCAGGGAATCAGAACAAAGCAGGAGACAGGTGATTCTCCTTGATGTGGAGCAAGGAAATTCTCCCCTCCAAAACTTAACTGTCTAATAGCGACTGGAGGCAGGGCAATGTTCCTTACATGCCTTGTCACCAGACTTCTCTCTGCTCTTAGATCCAAGATTCAGAGATGACCTGAGGACTCCTGCAAGCTTGGATCACTATGTGGATGACCTCTTCAGCACTGTGCTGCATCAAGGCTCCAGAGTACCAGTAAGTCCCTTGATGTTTCCTCTTACTTCTTTTCTCTGCAGCTCTCCTGTCCCTGTGACTCCCTCAAGCACGCCTCTGCCTATTCACTCTGCCTTTGCTCAGCTCAGATATGCCTTTGGATGGCTCTCCCTCTGTGAGGTCTATCTCTCTAAGCTCAGATAACTTTTTTCTTCGTGCAGGATATGGAGAACAGGGACATTCTGAATGAACGCATGAAAGGAGGTGGGAAGATTGGACACACCCAGAGAGGAATCTTTCCTTCTGCAGGTCTGTAAGGGGATGGGGCCAGCTGGGAACATCTGTGGGGCTACATAAGCTTCAGTGAGCACGAGTCAGGGAGTCCCTTAAATGCCGAGTATTGCAGGGGCTCAGCTGATTCATGAAGACCATTGGTCTTTAGTGTAGGTCATCAGAAGTTGCATTCCTCACTCCCAGGTGCTGGGAGGCAGATGCTTTGGGGAAGGTGCTAGGTAAGGGTACCACCTTTGTTCTGCTTTTCATTTCTCTCTCAAGTTGGTCTTAGGGTTAAGGCAACAGGTAGCTTGCCTCTGACCCAGGTCACCTCTTCCCTAGGCCAATTAAGTCCTGTATTCACCATCTATTCACCTTCTATTCACCTTGCGCTTTGACAAAACAGTTGCTGCCTTTCTCAGGGGAAGGTTTTAATCTTTCTTATTGCTTCCTTACAGACCACCTCATCATCTCTAGCTATTCCTTGGCTTAGTAAGTCTGAACACTGCAGAGATTCTGGTTTGTGTACTTTTCCTCATTTGTGTGGAGCTAAGACTCCAGTATTTTCCGTAGGGTGGAGTCGAACACCAATATATCAATGACACTGAGACATCCGCATGTGTAGGAACACAGGCAGCTGTTTCAGAAAGGTGGGGAACGACCTATTCAGATCATTACTAAGACTGGGATTATTTTTGGCTATTGTAGAGGCTCTGGGGCATGACAAGCCCTATTAGAGATCACTGGCCTGAGGCCAGTTTGTCACTCATGTGGCAAGTTAGATCAGTGAGGAATGTGAAGGACCCTCCATGGCATCCAAGGGCCATTCTCACTGGTGAGGCCATCATGATTCAGTAGACTTGTGCTGCGTGCTGAGTCACTCCTAGCTGAGACTGATCTCCATGCCCCTTGTTCTGCTGGCCTTGCCCTCAGTGCGATTTTTGTTTTGTGGCCTCGTGTGGGTCTGGACTGCTGAGAGCAGAGGAATTCCTTTCTCCCCTCAGTTCCTTCACATGATACACAATGCCACCCAGGCCAGGGCTCATTGTTCATTCACCCTCGTTACCTGCTGCACAGAGGCCAATATGGATGTGGCAGTCCCAGAAATCTTTGCCCGTCCCTCAAGAGAAACCCTTCTCTGTAATCACACGCAGGCATGAGTTAGTTATATGCTTAGTTATGAAGGATGGTGGTGTCCGAAGCTGGACTGCAGGAGCAGGGTCTGGATAATGCTATTGTAAAGTCTTGGCAGGCCACACATTTCTCTTTGGATTCCTTTTTCCACTTGATTTTTGCTGTGTCCTGCTTTGTGTGAAGAGATAAACCATTCACATGTCCCTGTGGCTGGTGCATGTGGACAGACCCAGAGGTACCCAACCGATGCAATGTGATCTGCAGGATTCATCAGGGCTTTCTCATCTGCAGTTCCCCAAAAGCACTGTGCATGTGCTCTTTTGCCTCTAGGCTTCTCTGGTATGACTCAAGCACCAGTTTACCAGCCTATGCCTTCAACGATGGGGATGCCAGCAGCCATGCCTATGATGCCAGCAACTGGTGGGATTGCACCTATGCCAGGTAATAACACAGTGTTTCAGTGACTGTACGGGCGAAGAGGATGGAAGGGTGGGTGTCATCATGGAGCTTGTGCATTTGAATGTCAGGAGGGGTGCACAGCGAAGACCCAGCTCTGAGCTGAGGCTCACGCACCGTGGGGAACAATTGCCTGTGGGCTTTTGCAGACTTGTGTGTGTGTCTCCCACAGCCATGGTTATGCCCCAGCCTGTGGTTCCAGCTGTAGATCCCAACCAGTTAGCAGCACAACAGCAAGCCTTTATCAACCAGCAAGCCATGCTCATGGTGAGTGGAAGGGACTGGCTGGGAGGGGCCCAGGAGCTGGGGAAGAACAACGCACTGGTGTATGTGCTGTGAAGAGGTTAGCCACGCTCCCCTCCTGCCTTAGGCCTGCTCTGTAACGCTCTGTGCTTATGTGCTGGGGTCTAGCTACATAAAGTTGGTATTATTTAAGACTGTAAAACTGGGAACTTCATTTTTGCCCCTTTGTGTACATGGGGACACTGAGGTACCGTAGGTGAGTGAGTAGCAGGGACAAGAGCAGCTCCCAAGAAGCCTCAGCTGTAATTTCCGTGTCTTTTTAAGCTGGGATCTGCTACAGATGCAGATCTGCAGTGTTCTGCTTTCTGTACAAAGCCTTGTGATCGTGTGGAGGTCCCAGGCTATCTCACTGGTAGCTGAGTCTTTGGGATGTTTGCTCTGTATACTTAGCTAGGTGGGAGCAGACTCCTTGAGCATGCCTTGTCCATAATACTGGGAAATTTGCAGTGGACTATGTAGATGTTCTGTGGTTACCAGTGAAAGAATGGGACAGCCTACCTGATAGCTGGTGGTTTTGTGTAGCCTAGAGCTCATGGACATTGCAATTCCTTCCTCCAGGCCCAGCAGATGACCCTTCAAGCCATGAACATTTCCCAGCAGCAGCAGCAGCAGCAGCGGTGGCAACAGTCTCTTCAGAGCTCAAGGCCAAGAGTCTCAAGTCCACCACAAGCCCAGGCCCCAGCTCCAGCCTCAGCCCCAGTCCCAGCCACTTCCCCAAAACCCAAGAAACCTCCCAGCAGCCAGAATTCTGTCCCACCACCAAAGGCTCCAGAACCACCAGCTAAGGCAGACAAACCGGTATGAGAAACAAACAGTGGTGGTGAATTTGGTTTGAACTGCATGTTTTGTGTTTGCTCTGCTTCCTTTCCAGTGTGGCAGTGGTTTGGCAGAGAGGAGAGCAGAGACTTATGTTTACCGATACTAAGTCCTTTCAAACTCTGCTTGCTGAGTCTTTAAGACACAGGATCAAACCTTGATGGCGTTAGCTCTGGAAATTTTCCACAGGAAAATTCATCACTCAGTTCTTTATCTTCCAGCAAGCTGTCTTTGGCCTCTAACATGCTCCTTCTTCCCTGGACTTGGTTGATGATTCCTTGGGTCAGAGACTGATCTCTTGGGTCACTTCCTGATGGGGGGAAGTTCTAGATCGGAACTTGGCAAGAGAAGATCGCCTCTGAACTTAAAGCCACTATGGTATCTGCTGGCTACTGCTAACTAACCATGTTGTGAACTGCTTGCAGGTTTATGACTACATGGAAGACCAGTTCTCCAACAGTGAAGATGATGACTATCCTCGGGAAACTTTCCAGCAGAAGAGAGAATATTTTCAGAAGATGGGTGAGCATCTACCACTTTGGCGTATACCGCTTTCTGCAGCCTCCTTGGCATAACAAGGTGTTCCTGTCTCCCAGTCTGGAACCCAGCTAATCCCTGCAGGAGCTGCTGGTGCTGTGTGTGGCAGGAATTTTGGGTGCCTGCTCAGCTGGCTACAATTCAGGTTGTGAGGCGTTATGTTGCTCATTTTCTAGAAATCTTTGGGCTTGTGACTGCCACACACGCCTTTGCTTCTAGAAAGCATAGGCTGTCTGATGCAAGAGCGGGAACCATGCATTAGTGCTAGGTTTCAGCTGTGGATTTAGCTAGCTCAAGTCCCCCTTTCTATGCAGGAGAGCAACAGATCCGAGTGAAGAAAGTCAGGCCTCCTTCCAAATCCTGGACACCTCCAGAAAATCCCCAGCCAAAGCAGGAGAAGGAGAAGGAAGAAGTGCAGAAGAAGGAAGAGGTGCAGGAGAAGACGACAGAAAAGAAGCCCAGCCCTAAAACAGAGGCAGGTAAGATGCAGTACGGTCTAGCCTCAGTCAGACTGACAAGCAGGAACTTTCCAGGAGCATCAGGCCAGGATACAGCTAGAGGAGGAAAGGATCTGGCTCTTCTGGGTGTCTGCGTCTTGGCAGGAGAGGAGAGAGAGAAAGGCCTGAGCTTTGGGAAGTGGGATCTCAAAGCAAGGCAGTGGGAGGCTGTGGCCAGTCAGCCTAGGGGTGAAAGAGAGGGAACTTCAAATGAGACAAAGGGATTTCTCCTGTGTCTTTGCTGGTCTGTTGGTTAAAGCTGTCATCCTCGATAGCTCCTGCTCCCCCTTTGCCACCTCCTGAGCCAAAGCCAAAAAAGGAGACACCAAAAGCGAAGAAGGAGCCACCTGTAGTGAAGCCTTCGGGCCCTGAGTCGCGGCCTGCACCCAGCCGGGAGATCCGCAACATCATCAAAATGTACCAGAGCAGGCCAGCTCCTGAGCCCCAGCCCATCGAGCCTGCCAGGTGAGAGCGCGGGGTCCACCCAGGCAGACAGGCAGGAGATGAGTGGGACTACATCCCTGCACTGCCATGTGGCTCCACTGTGGCCACAACCCCTCTCCAGCCCCTGTAACTATGTTCCCCATTTCCTTGCAGGAGAGTGTCCAAGCCATTTACGAAGAAGAACGACCCCAAAAATGAGGCTCTGGCCAAGTTGGGAATGATGAACCTCCCGTCTCCCAAACCTGTGAGTTCTTTGTTCTCTGGTCACCTAAAAGCTCATCAGAGGGGGCTTGTATATCCAATCTCCAACAGGTTGGGAGCTAGCTGGTAGTGCAGTAGCAGCCAGGTGATTTCTTGTTGGGTTATTAGATAGCTGTGAGCTCATACCATGGTACTGCCCATCCTAGAGTGGGTTCCAGTCTGTAAAGTCATTTGAGGTCCTGGAGAAAATGGTCTGGAGCAGCAAGTCCTGTTGTGGTATGTTTAAGGCTGGTCTGGAAGCAAGCAACTCATGTTCCCCACACTTGGCACAAAGATCTGGGCCCATTAATGACTTTTCTGCTTCCCAGTTGGAGGCTTCAATTCCTAATGCATGGTTCTCTGCACATGGGTTTGCTTGATCTTCATCTGTTTGTAGATTGTGTGCTGATTTAAAGGTTCTTGTATCCCTGTTCACACAGATCATGCTTCCAGGATTGGACTGCTGCCCTAGGGATGATTTATAATAACAGTGTCAGGACAGAGCACGATAACGCAGAGAATGATTGGGTCAAATAATTTTGCTGTCTTGCAGCCAGCCCCACTGCCACAAAAGAAGAAATCGCCTCCATCTCTCAAGCCCAAGCCAGGCTCAGCTTCCAGCTCTATCAAGGAGAAGCAGTTGCCTCTCCTGTCCCTCTTCAGCCAAGGGAGTACCGTACCAGGTTCCCAGGCCCCTCCTGCTCCCCCTCCTCCCCCACCATTGCCTTCGCCTCTCCTGCCTGGGAACCAAGGCTGGCAGGAATCCACAGGGAACGGTGAGTATTGACTTCACCCAAGCGGGATTTGGTAGTGGGGGACAGGGAGGGGATGGGGTTGGAATCAGCCCCGTGGTCCGGGAGTCACAGCACATGTTCTGTCATCGGCCAGGCTGGCCAAGGACTGAGTGGGCTGTCAGAAATCAGAGAGACTGTCATAGTTCCAGTCTGGCGCAGTAATTAGCATGGCACTTCCCAGCTCTAACTCGTCCCTTTCTTCCCAAGTGCAGTGCAGGATGTCAGGAACAAACGATGAAGGGAAGGGATGGGTTTGTCTGAAAAATGCAGCTAAAAACAGAAAAGACCTTTGCGCTACAGCTTTATCAAGGTCTAGTCCGCAATGCGTTGTACTGCCTACCCGAAGCATAATTACTTTATCAAAGCTGCAGTTCAACGGATGGACTTTAGACCAGTGGGGAATGGGAAGCCAGGTGTTTCACCTTCTAGAGCTTCTGGAGGGACCTTAGAGACAGGCTGAGGAATGAGGGAATGTTTCTCAGAGGGAGAATGAGAGCCTGGGAGACCCCGGACATTGGCCACATAAAGAGTGTCTGGATGCTGCCGACCTGAAAAACAGCATAGCTAATGCTTCTCAGCAGGAGTTTGGAAGTGTTGTTCAGTCTTAGGCTTTGCCTTTGAATTCCAGTGGAAGCCTGGAGCCATAATTCATTTTATACTTTGCTGCTATTTTGGATAAATGTTCCAGTGTATTTCAAGCTGTTTAAAACTCTCATCAGCATCACATTTTATAACATGCAAGTAACAGTCAGCCAAGCATATTACTGCAGGACTCCATCCTGCAACAGTTTCCATGGTATAAAAGCATGTCCTTGTTTCACTCTCCCTCTCTTTTAAAAAATGGATCTTTAGAAAGTTCTGTGAAAGTAAATCGAAGTAACTGGATTAGCCTGAAAAATCCCTACGTGATTTTGAACAGGAACATAGAAACAGCTGAACTGTGGGATCTACTACACTTCTTGATTGTCTATGAACATTGAAGTGTCAAAAGTTGGGCATGCTTAAACGAAGATATTCCTACCTTGTAAAGCAGTGCCTTTGAATGGTTGTCTTCAGACTGAGCCTGTCTTTAATAGATCTCCTGCAGAGAGAAAATCCAGTGCAAGTACTAGGTGCCTTGAACCAGAATCTTGCAGTCCGCAAGCTCAGGGGAGAACTCTTATGTTATTTTGAAACCTTTAGCAGCCTTTTTATAATGACATAAAGTGGAACTCTGTCTTCATGCTTAAGCACAGAGGTAGTATTTTGCCTGGGATGCTGTGTGCTCCCTAGCTCTGGAGTGTTTCTAGTATGAGCACCGAACTTTGTGGCTAATACAGCAAGTATAAAGGCTGTCAGAAATGCTGGTACTCACGTGATGATGGTTTTGTGCATGCATTCACATTAGTTGACCCCTGACCTTCAAGAGGCTTCTTGACCGTAATCTTCAGTCAGGCACATGGCACTGTCCTGTTTCTCTTGGTAGGCCTTTGGCAGGTGGGAAGGTGACCCTGTAGTCAGCAAAACCCATTTTCACTGCTCTTTTTCCTCACACAGACCCTACTGTAACAGTAGCAGAAGATGATGATATCAAGACCCAGCTGTACAAGCTCACTGCCAGTGTCAGCTTTTCCTATGCCAACCCTGCCTGGAAAATCTTTCTGCGCAAGGAGGTATGGTTCATTAGCTGAGAGCTGGCTATGGGGGGAGGGAACTGGTCCCACATTTGGTTAAAATAATTTTTTTGTCATAGANGTCCAGTGTGATATAAAAGCACAAAGACAGTTCCGGGAGGAGGTCACTTGACACAGGATTCGGAGGCAGGAGATCATCTCATAGGGAATCTGGGTCCTGCTCTGCCTTATTGACTCGAGTGTCTCAGTTTCTCTACCTGTCCTTTCCTTCCTCTGTAGAGCAGTGAGAAATCTACAGATAAAGTAAATTTTTTTGTTGTTACCCGGTGCTTTCCTATTATAATAGCACAAATGTGCTTAAAATCAAGTATTGGAGAGTGCACTGAACAGACGAGGGTTCATCCCAGGGTACCACAGAATCATAGAACAGTTTGAGTTGGAAGGAACCTCTAAAGGCCATGTAGCCCACCCCCCCTGCAGTGAGCGGAGACATCTTCGACTGGATCAGGTTGCTCAGAGCCCCATCCAACCTGACCTTGAATGTTTCCAGGGATGGGCCATCTATCACCTCTCTGGGCAACCTGTGCCAGCGTTTCACCATCCTCATTGTAAAAAAATTCCTTATATCCAGTCTAAATCTTCCTTCCTTTAGTTTAAAGCCATTACTCCCTGTCCTATCACAACAGGCCCTGCTTAAAAGTTTGTCCCCATCTTTTTTATAAGCCCCCTTTTAAGTGCTGAAAGGCTGCTCTAAGACATCCCCGCAGCCTTCTCTTCTCCAGGCTGGACAGCCCCAGCTCTCCCAGCCTTTCCTCACAGCAGAGGTGCTCCAGCCCTCGGATCATTGCTGGGGCCTCCTCCGGCCCCGCTCCAACAGGTCCGTGTCTGTCCTGTGCTGAGGGCTCCAGAGCTGGACGCAGGACACCCCCCAGGCTCTCACCAGAGTGGGGCAGAATCCTCTCCCTCGCCCTGTGCCCACGCTGCTGGGGATGCAGCCCAGGAGACGGTTGGCCTGCTGGGCTGCAGCGCACATTGCCAGATCGTGTCCAGCTTTTCATCCGCCAGCACCCCCAAGTCCTTCTCGGCAGGGCTGCTCTCACTCCATTCTCCACCCAGCCTGGATTTGGGCTTGGGACTGCCCCGACCCAGGTGCAGGACCTTGCCCTTGGCCTTGTTGAACTTCATCCCTTCTCACCTCAAAAATCTCCAGGGATGGGGACTGCACAACCTCTCTGTGCTGCTGCTTGACTGCCCTCATGGTGAAAAAATAATCTTTGGAAAAACTATTCACGTGCACTAGGTAGAGACCAAACAGTGAGAGGTGCTGCTCTCTCCTTGCGCAGTGCAATAGTCAGGAGGCTTTAAAAATCCCTTTTTTAAATCTAGAAGTGTTACAGGCAGAAATATCCTTGTGATTTCTTTGGTGGGACATCAGAATTGTGAAGTTTTCCCACTGATTTCCAGCATGACTTCAAGTTACAAATTCTCTAGTTTTCTCTAGATAACCACTTTTCCCTGCATGTCTGATGCTTGAGGTTCATTTTTTTGTTAGCAAGCTTCTTTCATGCATCACCAAATGGAATCAACCTGTTGGAGTTTTTTTTTTTATAAAAGTTAATTGGACTATAACTTTGAGAATCTGTGTATATGAAACTGTAACTCTCGTTCACCTTTGCCTACTTCCCTGTAGCTTGTCAAATCTCAGAGACTTTCTTTTACTTAATGAGTAAGCTCCTGAAATTAATGGTTGTTTGTAGATCAATTTCCCTTTTCTCAACAATATTTCTAGCTCACTGAGTATCTATGATAATTTAATTAAGATTAAATTAATCCAGTGGTTTTACTCATGTTAAGGAAACAAAAATGTTAATGATAACCACTCTTCCACACTAACCTGCTGCTTAAGAGGCTAAATAGAGGGATTCAGAAAAACGGGATTTGCCTGCTAACTGTATGAAAGGAGGTACTGAAGAGATTTTTTAAAAGAACTAATTATATCTCAATCAATTTTGACAGAGAGAGGTTCATGAGAGGGTCAGCTTTCTTGATAAGCAAACCAGTATGTTTTCTGTCAGTGTCTTTGTTTAAGGAAGAAGTTTGAAGTGTGAATGATATTTTCTGTTTCAGAGACAATTAGTGACTGTAACAACTGATTTTTTTTTTTCCTTGACTTGTCCTGATTGTAACTCAAATATTTGCACAAATGCTTTACTTGGTACGTTCTGGACAGCAGTTCTATGTATGTTTATAGATTGTCCTGAATTGGAGTCTTCTCATTTGTAAGATTACAAAATATTACTACGTATGTAAATGCCATTCGATCAAAGGGGGAACTGAAACTGAGATCACAACTTGTCTTTTCTCAAAGCACCACAAGCGCAATCCAGAGCAACCAGTAACTCCTGTACCTCCTTTTACAAGGCCTTGGTGAAACATGAATTTGTGCATGTCCTTTAACGTCGTTGCTGAGAGTTTTCCTCCTCCCTGGGCAGCAGCAGTACTTGACGTGTGGCCTCTCTGCAGGAGACTTAGGCCATGGTGGTATAATTATGGTTTATCTTGGAAGTAGGTTTTTTCCAATCGAAGCTTTCTTTTATCTTTAGTTTTTCAGCCAGTATCAACTGATACCCTTTAAATCTGAGAAAAGAAAGCATGTGTATTAGTTGTTCTCAGGTGACATTGTTTTCTTGCTCCCACCACAGTTCTAACTACTCCACAAACAAGCCTGGTTGCCATCAGATGTGCTTCTAAGAAAACTGGGGGCAGCTCAAAAAATTTAGGTGGCCGCAGCCCTGGGAAGCGCTATGGATTCAAAAAAGTAGAAGGTAGGTAGTATCTGCCGAGTCCAAATTTGTGTTTCATTGGGTTCTTCACAGCTTCTCCCCGGTACAGGTGTCAGTCGTTGACCATTTCAGTAGGAGGTGGCCAGGGCACTATTCCAAGAGAAGGGAGAGGGGAGGTTCAGCGAAACCTCCTGATCAAAGGTAGCCGATGGAAGGGCAGGGTGAGTCGGCCTCCCCCCAGACGGGCCCGTGAGCGGCCAGCCGAAATTGCCTGCGGAAAACAGACTTTGATTCTAACTTTGCCTCTCTGCAGCGCCTGGGAGGAGGGTACGCTGTGGGACACCTAATAACTGAAGTGCACTTTCCCCCCATGCTGTGTTGAAAAGCTGGGCAGTTTAGCTGTTTACAAAGGGGAGAATTGTGAGGCTTAGCAGAAGCCAAAGTACAGATTCTTGCACCTGAGTGCTTAATAATTATTGGCTTTGCTCATGAAAACATATTGATGTAGAAGGTAATAAAACAAATGCCTTCGGCAACCAGAAAGCGCTTTGTACCCTCGAAGTAATCTTTTCAAAGACCAGAATTGCTTTTTGCCATAGTCTTATCAATTGCCCTTTTATTTCCTTCTAACAGCATTTTTTGTTTAGATGCTTTTAGCATTTGAAGTAATTTTTCCTTAGAAAATTCCCACAGAAAGCTGGGTTTTGTAAGTCCTGGAACCATTTGTGTTCTGCCAGGGCTTCAGGGAGCTCCGTTTCTCTGCAGTCTGACTCTCTCCCTCTGTTGCAGGTGCATTTGTGCACGCAGGCAACATTCTGGCCACGCAGCGGTTGATACGCTGGCATCCAGGAGCTCACGTAAGTTGCTTTTTCTCTCTTCCTTGGTTCTCAGAGAAGAGCAGCCCACAACAGAGTCCCATATTCAGTGCCTCCTCTCCCCCAAGCTGGTTTTTAATGCTCTTCCCTGTATTCTATGTAACCCTGAAATTGGCGCTCCTTACCTGGTATTCCTTACTCACAGACCCTGCTCAGGGTCACACCTGTGCCCATGTGACTGAGGAAAGGTCTGAAAGTTATGGATATCCCAAAACGCTTCTGTCACCTAACTGGGTGCTTGTGCTTCCGGGTGGAATCACTGTCTCCGCCCTTACAATGAGCACCGTTGCATACTGATTGCTGGAAGCAAGTAGTGTGGTTTTCTTTTATTTTAAAAGACAAAGCAACAGATGCTGTTGAAGCCAGGGTATCAAACGAGGCTAGACCAACCCATCAGATCTGCTTTAGTGGTGGACCTCCACCCTTTCCTTTCTAATGTTCCTCATCCTCTTCCAGGTGGGGATGGGCCGTAACAAGACACTCTACGCCCTGGAGGACGGGATCGTGAGATACACGAAAGAGGTCTATGTACCTCCTCCCCGCAGCAGCGAGAGCAGGGAAGTGATCTGTCGTCTACCCAAAGGAGCAGTTCTTTATAAAACCTTCATCAGTGTTATTCCTACCGCAGAAGTGGGAAGCTTTAGGCTGGTCAGCATGCTCTGAGCCTCCTGCGACACGCAGGGAGGGACGGGAAGGAGCGGCTGGGACGGACCACTCCAGCTGGACTGGCATCCGAGGACAGGAATAGTCTAGCTCTGAAGATACCAGTTTAGGACTTGGTTTTCTTGCTCCTGAAGCACACGTGGTCAGCGTTCGGGCACTGGGAGCCCCTGCCGGCGTTTGTCAGAGTGTTTAATAAATGCTGTGGGGCTGCTGAAGGTCTTGACTGTTCATTTAGCATCTGGAGCTGCCTTCCTCTGGAGAAGCTGTTCCATTGTGCCACTGGATGAGTTCTCCCCCCAATCACTCTTATGTCAGTGCTTGTCCCACTAATAATTCCCTCCTCCTGTTTTTACTCAGACATTACTGTTGTGTTTGTACCTTAACTCAAAATACTGCGGAAGAGGACAGATCCTCTTCCACTTGCACCTAACTCCGCATCCCAGGAAGGTAGATTTTTCCTGCTATCCAACTCACCTCAATGATTAACTCAAATATCTGAAAGTGTTACATTTACTAGCCACGTGCAGCAAGTTCACGCTCATAAAGCAAACTCGTGACCAATTTTACGGTGCCTGGTAAGATGCGCAAGGCTGGGGTGGCGTTTGGAGCTCAGCGGCTGGAGCTGCATCATAAAGCCATAATCCAGAAGCCTTATCCTTGTGTCTTCCCGAGTCATTCCGTGACATTTTTGAGCTGAGGTTGCTCAAAAAGAAAGGAACCCAAATGCCCTGTGGCCAGACTGATCTTGTTTTATCTACGGTTCGAAACATGGGCTCAGCAGTAGAAAACAGGTTGTCAGAATCGGTGGTGTGAGGACACCAGTGCTGATGTTGCTGGACTGGCGGCTCTGCAGACGGCTAGGTAAGCTGGGTCAGCCACGCGTGTCCGCCCTGGCCTTAACGTTCTTCACGGAGACCGCCAGCTATTTTGTCCACGCTTCTCCTGTCCTTTCCCAGCTTGCACATCCCGTCATGGGGTTCACCTCGCAGTCGGTATTTGTGTACAGCGGGCGACACAACCCCTGCAGCCTCCCCGAATCTTTATCTGCAGTCCGTTGCTGCGAGAGCACCCAGCGATGCTCCGACGTGGATTTGTTCTGCTCCTCGCAGGTGAGGATTCCCACCTGCTACCTGATACACCGCTAAAGTAAAACATTTTATAATCTAAGAAATAAGTGAAGTAGCACGACACGACCCCTGCCTGAGGTCTGATCCTTGGCACGCCGGCAGGGCTCGCCTCACAGAGGCACGATAATGCCAGCTGCCTGGAGGAGCTCTGGCTGAGCAGGCCTTCACCTTGGCTTCGCCCCCTGCGCAGAAGCAGGCAGCTGGTCCGTCGCCTTCGGTAACGGCACCTTTGCCAGAGAAGAGCCAGCACCATCCCTGGTTGCTCCGCTCAGCAGGCAATTCCTGGCCGTGGCTCCCTGGCTGTGCTGGTGCCGCGGGAGGGAGGGACGTCTCCACCAGCTGGGTCGGACTCGCCTGTGTCTCGGCTGGTCGCCAGTCTGTGTGGAGGTCTGAGGTTTGGCCGCTCCCTGCGGACGAGAACGATCTCACAGGCACTTCCGTCGCTGGCAGCACGGGAAGAAGCAGTAGGCAGAGGCCGAGGCCTTACACGGCTGTGTTTCGCTGAGTTTGGCAGCTGAGAGGGGCCTGGAAAGGGTCTGGCACACCGCGTCTGTCCGAGGTCTCCGAGCTTATTCCTGCTCCTGGGAAAGCTGGAGGATGCCGCAGAGCATGCTCGTAGGGAGGCGGCATCTGTTGAGGAGAGAGGAAGAGCATTACAGCTGGTCAGAAATCAGCAGGGGATTGTCCCACCTCTGCTCACAGAGCGGGTGACAAGGCGTACGACCACCACCAGCCCGAAATTACACTCCTGCAGCCCTCGGAGCAGCGAGCTGCTGGCTGGATGAACACCGGGAAGATCGGCGCTCAGCACCAGTTTGCAACAGGGCAGGGCAGAAATCCACTGGAGAAGCACATCCCCTGCTCCCCCCTCACACTGTGCCAGGTTCCTGCTCCTCCCTGTCCCCCCTTCACGGACTTGTCACTACCTGTTACAGGGCCAGAAAAGACTTTTGTTGAAACAGGATTGTTGTTTGCTTTCCTCTGACCAAGGATCCGTTCTGGGATTTACACAAGCACCTTCAAACCAGGCCTTCTACCCAGGTTTTGGTAGCCAGCCTCACTGCACAGCAGCAGAGAGGAACCTCTGGCTGTTGTTCTGTTTATTTTGGCAGAGCTGGGCTAGCTTTGTCCCCGTAACGAGTGACAGGAGTGGCACAGGGATGTCGTGGAAGAGCTCCCATTGCAGTTCCTCAACCACTCGTCGCTGGGTGGCCTTGCCCTCCTGTGCCCTCAGTGCTCTGGTTTCCAAACACCGAGAGACTATGCCAAACTTAATGGTGCAGCTTTAAGATCCCCAAATCCAGGTAAATTGGTGAACCTTTAGTGCTTTCCTCAGGGTTTCAAATGTTTCTGTTCTGCGTTAGTGAGGTCTCTTAGTTCAACAGGAGTCTCTCAGGCCACTGCCGCAGGACCTGCTCGGCAGAGGCACTCGCTTTTCCCTGTTCTGTTGCAGGAGTACAAACCTTAGATGTCATTACAGGCAAAGCCTCCTGCTCATAAATAAGCCATAAACACTTCAAGGTAATAGCGAGGGGCGCCCAGAGCTGTCCTGCAGGGAGAAGGGAGCAAGGAACTGCGGAAGCCTGACAGGTCTAAAAATAATGCTCCCAGCTTGGGCTCGTGCCAAGCAGACGAGGCGAAGGGCCTGCCCTTGCAGCAGCGGCTCTGCCCTGCCTCCTGGCACGGGCGTTTGTGCCAACGCACCGGGATGGATCGGTCATTAACCAGCCCAGAGGAACACCAAAGGAGCCTCCTGGTACGCTTTGTGCCCCTCCGAGAGAGAAAGGCTATCGGAGCCAGGCAGTCGCAGAGAACGGAGTCCTAAGCTACCGCAGGCTGCTGAAGCAAGACCCAGACCCGAACCGGAGGGGGGACTGCCCCCGTGCCTCTGCCAGCACCCCCGTGCAGGGGGGGGGAGAGAGCTCACCTCCTGGGAGGGCTCTGCCCACAGCCCAAACCTCTCGGCAATCATCTGATGGATCTCCCGCTGGCGATCCTTCTTCCGCACGCTCTCGTAGCTTGGCAGGCGGGGCTGCTCCCAGGAGGGGAGCTGGTAGCTGCTGGGGGGCCCGACGCAGAACAGCTCGTCTCCCTAGAAATGCCCAGCCCAGAAGAGAAAGGTCAGCGTGGTGGCAGCTCTCTTCGCTGGAAGCTCACGGCCTGGTGCCACCGCAAGTTACTTCAGGGTTCAAAGGTGTGGGTGCCTTTCCTTGAACCCTGAGAAAGGAAATCCTCCCTCCCAGGAGGTCATTAGACCCTGACCCGCGTTGCAAGACCCCGGGCCCCGAGGGATCTGTCTGGCGCTTCGTGCCCGCACACCCCAGGGCACCGTGGTGTCCTCTGCAGCACCCCTGGCCCTCCCCTGCAGGGTTTCACATACAGGCAGCACCTCCCAAGGTCGCTTCTGCTGTCCAGCACCTTCTCCCCATGCCCAGGAGCTCCCCAGGTCCCCGTAACCACAGTCTTTCCCCCGAATCATCAGGGTCTTGGCTCCCATTTCCCCCCCTGCTCCCGTCAGGGACCCAGCCGTCACCTGCACGCCGGGGTTCTCGGCAGCGCTCTCCAGCCGCGATGCTCCGCTCTGGGGACCCACCAGCCGCTGGCTGCTGCTGAAGTAGGGCGGGGGGCACTCCTGTAACGGGGGGGCGAGGGAGGAGGACATGAGCAAAGCCGAAATCCCTCGCATCCCGCCCGGCAGCGAGCCGGGCTCAGCCAGCTGGCACGGGACAGCCTGGGAAGCGGGAGGCTGGGCAGGGGGGGGGAGCCGCTACCTCTGCCCGTTCGGGTCAGGCGGCTCTGACAGCCTCTGCCTGCCTCTCCACCGACAGCTCGGGCAGATCCGCAGCGGGCAGGGCCCGAGCCAGCCAGCACCGCAACGCAGCGCAGCCGGAGGGACGGGCAGCCCGGGCCCAGGGCAGGGTTTCATTCAGACTCAGCAGAATCACATCTCTTTGGGACCCAGCTACCCCGCCGGTGCAGATAAGAGCTCCGTCACATGCTCGGGGTCACAGAATTTGTAACGCTTATCTACCAAGAAGGTCACGTCAGAATAACCTCGCAAGCAAATCTGCAGAGCAACAGCCGTTGGGCTCCAGTCAAACTCCATCCCCTGTCGGGGCGTTGTGCAACAGCAGAGATCCCTCTTGCGGGGAGCAGCCCCTCAAGCAAAAGCCAGGACTGGAGCCGTGGGCCGTTCCTCGCTCGCAGGAAAGCCCCATCTCTGCCAGCAGAAAGCAGGCCAGGGACTCCCAGAGCAACCAGGAATCCGCAGGGAGAACTACGAGTGACAGATTTACTTTTGCTCTTAACAACCGAGGAACCGTTTGTCTCGGCCCCACGCGCAGTTGCAGAAGCTGCAGGAGACCAGGCTGGCTGGGGGTGCAGCTGTTTGCTTTAATAACCGACCAGCAAAGCCAGCACAGCTACACCTGCTCGAAAGCTGCCTCACACTGCTACAACCGGTGGAAGTACATCGTGTATACGTTCCCTTTCCATATATAGTTCCTCGCATCCACATCCATCTGTCCGCGCAGCCCTTTGCTAAAGGCAAGATGCCTTCTCCTTCACCCACCCACCCGAGAGCCAGGCCCCAGCGCAGCGAAGCCTCTGCAGCTCGCGGCGCACCCCGCACTGCCTGGGGGAGCGGCTCTGCAGGGCGAGGAGCGCGGCGTCGGGACCCTCTGCCCCACGCGTGCCAGGGGCAGGGAGGAAGAGGGGGAAAGGAGCAGACGCGGCGAAGCGGGCCGGGGACACCAGCAGCGCAGTCTGTTCCCACTGTGATTTCTGCTGGGAACTTCCCAGCCCGTGCTGGACCATTAGGTTGACCTTTCACAGCACAAGTCTCTCCGTCCCCTGCTAGCCAAGGCTGGGTGGCCCCTCTTCTCGTGAGGACCCCGCAGCAGTCCCCGGAGCAGCCGTCCCCATCCCCGCAGCCATTGGAAGCCGAGCCTTCCCCGGGCAGCCTCCACCACAAAGGCAGCGCTGGCGGAACACGCTGCTCTTTCTCCATCGCCGGTTTCCCCACTTGAAAGCCAAGCCCCAGGAAATCACAGACGCGAGGGAAAAGGGCTTTGTCTCTCTCCGCTCCTCCGGGAGCTGGGCACGAGAGAGCCACTTGCTGGGGACGCGAGCGGCTTTTGTCTGCCTTCGCCCTCGGCTTCCAGCCCCCTTCCCTGTAAAGCGGAGCCTGACCCCCACCATGACTGCGCTGAGGGAGGAGGAGGAGGAGGAGGAGGAGGAGAAGACCCCTCCTGAGCTGTGTGGGGAGCCTGCCAGCGCCCGGCATTACCCCCACCGGCCCAGCCAGGTGGGGATGGGTGGATGGATCTCTCGGGCAGAGCAGGAGGTGTCGGGGCCCCGCTTGGCTCGGAGATCCTACGTCCATCAGCGAGCGCGGCGACGTGGCCTGGCAGAGCCCAGCAAAGGGAAGGAGAGCTCGGGGGGCTGCCGGGAGGAGGGGGAGAGGGAGGACACTCACATACTGGCCGGGGGTCTGGAATAAGCGGCAGGAGCAGAGGAACTGGCAGCACATGGGGTCCCGGTGGTAGAGGAGCAGCAGGAGGATGAGGATGGCCACGATGAAGACGGAGGTGGACACCGCTGGCGGGGGAAGGGAGGCGAGGCGAGGTGAGCCGGCGGCCCGGTGGGCCTCCCTGCCCGCCTCCCCCCTCCCGGTGCCTCGGCAAAGAGCGGCTTGGAAAAACCCCGCGGGAGCCGGTTTTGCCCGCTGCCCGGCCCCGAGGACGCCGAAAACCCCATTGCCCCCAACATCTCCCTCCCCTACGACACCAGGGACAACACCAGGGAGCGGCTCAGCCCCGGACCCCCCCCCGGAACCGAGCCCCCCCTTCAACACCCTCCCGGTTCCCGTTCGGCACCTCGGCACGGTGCCGGTTCTCCGGCTTCCCACCCAGCCTGGCAGCCCGGGGCCCTTCCCCGCCACTCACTCGCGGCGATGACGATGGCC
>Ga0065711_1003669_pt1 | contig 26883 bp, 9 predicted proteins | sample Hoacrofraction12_FD_59098 | JGI IMG/M metagenome (GOLD analysis project Ga0065711, IMG submission 59098) | Hoatzin crop microbial communities from Cojedes, Venezuela - Epithelial fraction 12 v2 (version 2) | ecosystem: Host-associated > Birds > Digestive system > Esophagus > Crop | place... | reverse complement strand
TTGGGGTGGACCTGCTGGAGAGCAGCTCTGTGGAGAGGGACCTGGGTGTCCTGGTGGACGACAGGTTAACCATGAGCCAGCAGTGTGCCCTGGCTGCCAAGAAAGCTAATGGGATCCTGGGATGCATTAAGAGGAGTGTGGCCAGCAGATCGAGGGAGTTTCTCCTTCCCCTCTACACTGCCCTAGTGAGGCCCCATCTGGAGTACTGTGGCCAGTTCTGGGCTCCCCACTTCAAGAAAGACGAGGAGCTACTGGAGAGAGTCCAGAGGAGGGCTACAAGGATGATGAGGGGACTGGAACATCTCTCCTAGGAGGAGAGGCTGAGGGAGCTGGGTTTATTTAGCCTGAAGAAGAGAAGGCTGAGAGGGGACCTAATGAATGTTTATAAATATCTCAAGGCTGGGTGTCAGGAGGATGGGGCCAAACTCTTTTCAGTGGTGCCCAGCGACAGGACAAGGGGCAATGGGCACAAACTGAAGCACAGGAAGTTCCGTCTGACCATGAGGAAGAACTTCTTCCCTCTGAGGGTGACGGAGCCCTGGAACAGGCTGCCCAGGGACATTGTGGAGTCTCCTTCTCTGGAGATATTCAAGACCCGCCTGGACAAGTTCCTGTGCAGCCTGCTGTAGGTGACCCTTCTTCAGCAGGGAGGTTGGACTTGATGACCCACCGAGGTCCCTTCCAACCCCTACCATTCTGTGATTCTGTGATTTTGTGACAAGCGGCTGAAGGAGCTGGGGCTGTTTAGTCTGGAGAAGAGGAGAGTGAGAGGGGGCCTTCTTGCTCTCTACAGCTACCTGAAAGGAGGTTGTAGTGAGGCAGGTGTTGGTCTCTTCTGTCAGGTAACTAGCGATAGGACACGAGGCAATGGCCTCAAGTTGCGTCAGTGGAGGTTTAGATTAGATATTAGGAAAAATTTCTTTATGGAAAGTGTGGTCAGGCATTGGAACATGCTGCTCAGGGTAATGATGGACTCACCATCCCTGGAGGTGTTTAAAAAAATGTGTAGATGTGGCACTTCAGGATATGGTTCAGTAGGAATGGTGGTGTTGGGCGGATGGTTGGACTCGATGATCTTAGAGGTCTTTTCCAACCTATGATTCTATGATTCTATGATTCTATGCAATATGAAGTCTTGTAATGGTAGTGGTTAGGACATCTGTGAACTATGGACAGCAGGGTAAGAAGGGTAGTCTTGGATGAAACCTTAAATGACAATGAAGATCTGAACTAATATTCTATTGATTTAATATTCTGTGCAGCCAAATACCACCATTATGTGTTTTCAACAACTAAGCTCAAGAGAAAGATGAACATTATTGACAGAAATGAAGTTTTTAGTCAAAGATTTAATCTCAGCTATATCTGCAAAATGTGTGCCATCAGTCAGTGCCTATTGTTCTCTCCTGTCTCCCTATTTGCAAATTTAAAAGTAAAATCACTTCATGTTTTATAAAAAGATATCCACAACTTTCCCTCTTCACAATAATTCACATGGAACGTGCAATTCAAAAAACAAAGAGGAGCTGCCTGAGATCTTTTATTATCGTAAAATATTACTGCTGTTTGAAAGATATTTTTTAAATCCTGTCCTCTCTAAAGACCTTGTGGGGATTTTTTCTGACTTTCACAACATATTATTTCATGTCACCTTTTGAAAAAAGAAAAGCTATGGTTTTCTTAGAAATACATAGGCTAGCAAAAAAAGTGCTGGAAGGCATTGATAAATAGTATGTAGGACAGGACTAACCCTAGGGGCCAGTTCACAGTGAGCGTGTGCTGCCCTAGAACCAGACAGCAGTAGCAGCAAAACAGAGGTCTTGTCAGAGCAATGGAGTAAATCCCCCAAGTAGTCTGGCTGTGGCTGACTTGAAATTGTTGATTTACATTCTCTGAGACAATGTGCGGTTTCTTCTAATAATTACATGACCAGTTTTCTTAATTATTCATCATCTTTAACATATGCCATTAGAAACCTTTTCTAAATGAGTCTTAAACATAAACATAATACTTTGTTTATTTTCAACTTTCGTATGTGATCCAAAAATAGACACTTTAAAGCACCCACAACTTCCGTTGTTTTAAAGGCAATTTCTTTCCAAATTGATCAAACTGCTTCCATAAAAAAAGGCCCAAGATAAAAAAAAATGTTGAAAAGTACCACTCCAGATTAGCATTTGTGTACACCTTGGGGAGCTGCCATGGGAAGTGTTTACGTAATTTACTTGAGTCCCAGCTGGATGAGCTGAGGAGAAACATCCTTAGCAATGAACATCATTATCTTGTTAGACTGCCTGAAGTCTGGAAACACTTGTGAAAATCAGTGTAAAAGTTATAGGGCTAAATTCATCCTTGGCATAGGTTTAAGAATGTTAAATAAATGGACTCAACAGCGAAAAATAAACTATGGATTTGATACAAATTGTCTTTAACTGTTCTGCTAGCAGACTGTAGGTAGCATAAAACCACATCCCTTGTCCTTAGTCACATGGTAAAATAACATTACTCCAAGAATATTTAGCGAGTTAAGGACTGAAGTACACTGTTTGAATAGTATAAGCACTCATTCATTCCGTAGATTTAAAAGCAGAACATTTAAGACTTCTGAAATAAATTCTTGTTCAGTAAAATGCCACAGGGAAAAAACTAATAAAACTCAGGAAAAAAAAAGATTAGATACAGACATGAAAAATTAGATTACCTGCACTTATACTAGTTTTCAGATATTTCTATCCTGAAGGAATGAGCAGCATGTCTGAGAACTGTAAGCAGTCTAACAGCTACCTGTTTCCCTTAGGTAAACACTTGCATCAGTGTAAAGAGTTTTGTCCTTGCAGATGTAAGCCAAAAAAATGTTAATGTACTAGGAGGATCTTTGCTATGACAACTTCTGTCTCCAGTATAGAAATGTCGACAGGTTAGTGACAGTCAAAGATTGTTCTTGCTTTTGATATTGCCTTTTATTTTGTGAGAACTGCTGAGTAAGTAAAACTGTGATGCTGAGGGAAGGCTGCCATGATAAGAAAATGTGGTTCTTCTCAGCCTGTATGCAGAACAATCATCAAGTTCTTTCTAGCTGGCCACTTCATACCAACGTGGCTGCAGACTAGCCATAGCACAACTGTCTCTTACACTCTGAGGATATGGAAGTACAAAAAGGGATGTGCTCAGGTGACATGAGGAGAAATGGAAGCATTGCAGGTGCACTGGAGAACATTAAGTTTAGTGTATCCAGCATCAGGACTCTTTCAAGCCTGGAGGACAACTCAGGAGTAAGCCAAAGATGCATCTCTTATAAACTCTATGTGGTTGGTAGATTTTAATGGACACTTCAGAAAATTGTTCGTATCTTGGTGAAGAATATAAATATGGAAGTGCGACTGCATACAGAGGTGTGAAAACTTATGCTCAGTCAGAAAACGGCAATCTTAATCCCCTGTTGTTTCACCAGTGATCAGTTAGGAAGCTGCTAGACAAATAGATGGTTCAGCAGTGCCATGTGTTTTTTGAGAATTCCTTTCCCACCCTATCTCTCAACAAGGCACATGAGTCATAACACCTACTGGTCCCCTGGGCTTTCCCTGCTGTGTTGGGATCAGTGTTGGGATGCTCATCNCTGTTCCTACTTTTCCTCACAGTGTCCTACTTCTAGATTATTAAGAACAGATTGTTCTCCATCACGCTGCAAGCCACTACACACCAACTTAGTTGTTCTAGTGTAGGGTTTCACAACTTCTCCATGGCCCAAGACAGGCCAGCAAGCCACTATCCCAGATGCTGGATCCACTAAATGTACTACACATTTACTCCATCCCTGTAGCTTGGCAAACCCTCACGATACCTGGTCCCATGAGATCTTCCTTCCCTGACTGACAGTCCTGACTAGGTTGTCTTTTCCTGAGCAGTTCTCAAGTCCCAGTGAAAAACATGAACTTGCCTGTCTGAAGGCCAATGGAACCCTCTCTCTGTTGATCAACAGTGTAGCATCGATTCCCTTTGCTGACTGGAGCATTTTGATAAACTTTGTTCTGGAAAAAGTTACTTTATACAGTTCATCTAGTGTTTTACAAGTATGGACTTTTAATTTTGTAGTAAATGGCCTGAAACTGAACTACCAATACAAAGACAGATATTTTGCTGCTGAGCAGTATGGCTGCAAATGATCAAGTTAAATTACAACTTCTTCTGTTTCTGGTAGTCTCTGCTGTTTGACCCTTTTGCTGTGCAAGTGTCTCTGTTCTTGCTTGTCTTCTCCTCTCTTTCTGTTTCATTGTGTTCTTCCCAAAATGCATTTTAAAAGCTCTTCCATTCATTAAGTTTCTCAGGGTCCATAGGCATAATAATATATATTAAGCTGTAGGACTGTATGACTGACAACATCTTCTAAAGGTAATTAAAAAAAAAAAAGTTGCAAACCTCAGAATAATAGAAAACGTAATCAAATGAGCATTTTTACAGCTATGCATTTTGCTTCATACACTGGAAAAAATGCAGGCTAACTAACAGGCAATTATTAGGACTACAAGCTTGGTCTTGAACTTTTGGAAGTTAACATTTTCCCAGTATTTGAGCTCTTACATACCTTTTCCAGTTCAAATTTAATGACAACTTATTTTAGCATTTCCATCGCTGTTACTCGTGCGCCAGTAAGGAACAATCAATTTATTTCTATGAATACATTCTTACAGTCATTTAGTCCGTAATACAGACTATTCCTCTTTTAAGACACCATTAAAACCAAAACTAAGCAATTCAGTCAATATAATCGGGTAAGAAACTGTTAGAGGGTATACACAAGCTGCTACATGCAGGAGGAGCAATTGTTCTTACAGGCTTTAACTACACTTGTGGTATGATGACTTGTAACAGTAATTTAATACTTCTTCTAGCTGTTTATTAAAGTGATTACATTACAGTGACTACTGTGAAAATGTAAATAAACAACATTAAAAAGAAATTGTGCATAGCTTCAGCAGAGAACCTTAGGCAAGGTTTTGACGGTGTTACCTAGTTGCCTTCTTTCACAATTAATGTAATCTCTCTTCTCAAGCAGATGGAAGGCTTGCAATAGCTTTGTCAGTGACAACTTCTCCCTCTTATTAAATTCAGAGGGAAGGCTATTGGATTAACTAATGGCAGGAGGAACTGCAGGAACAGGTCCTGCCCTGGAAAAAGTCGTGGAACTGTGACACAAGGACAGTCATGTAGCTTAAGCAAAATTAAAAACAAACAAAAAAAAAACCCCAAAAACCAAACAAGCAGCAAAGTATAAGCATATTACAGAACAATTGATACATAGATCTAAAAAAGACTTTCTCACCGTGCAGCATTTTTTAATCTGCAGTCTGATGTGAAGGCCTGCTAACTGTTTTGAAGGGGTCTGTGAGAGGTAATTGGGAAGAGCAAGCTCCTGTATACTACACCTCAACTTCAATATGCAAAATTTCTGCAGCTCCAGTGTAGTGTTTTAGGAGTCCAAAAATCAAAAATAGTTGACAATTTCTAGTTTCAGCCCAACATCCTGAGTTGTGCCAGTTTCTGGTCCATCATTAACAGATGTTTGTCCAATCTGTTCTCACAAAGCCTTCACAGAAGAGGATTCAGCAACAAGTTTTGAAAAATGTTTTAGACAAACATCTGTTATTCATGATATCTACCTGTTAATGACATTTATATAAAACATGCTTTTATAAAATATCCCATTCAAAGCCATTAATTACCTCCAGATCTACAATAGCTCGAAGGAAACTGAAGCATTATCTGACCTGGAAGGCTGCAAAGTGATCATGTAGAAGTCCATGTGCCTGCAATGTTCTCAAGCATATGCAAAAATGTTAATTATAATGAACCTGTCATAGGAAAGTCTTCCACTGGCCTTGGGAGAAATCCTGGTGCAAAGCAGATGATGCACGTCTACATAGGAAGTAACAGCTGCAGCAATTTCCATTAATTATAGCAGCATGAAAATGACACTCATGAATTTACCCCAGATCCTGAGCTTATTTTCCCGGGGTGATGTACCTACTGATACTCAAGCTAGTATGTTTAAAGAGGATATGGTGTCTAATCAGCAATAACTTTTCATTGCAGTGCCCTGGTGCTGTAATTTTTGTGGTAAGGCCAATTCATCTAGCATGTGGAAGGTTCAAGATTTTGTGCAGATTTGTTTGGACATAAAGTAGAACTATATCTCCACCTTCTCCTACCCCAAGGCAAGTTCCTCAACTTTGGGACTCTCTTCAGTAATCTCTTCTTGTTTTATATACTGGGATAGGAATAAATACCAGACATGTTTCAGAAATACCATTTTTAATGTCCAGTCAGCTCTACTAAATTTCGGTAACTCCTGTCTTCCTTTGGTCTGAATTCTTGCATCTTTTTTCAGAATTCTTCAGATACATTTCTTTGGCCTAGGTATATGTTAAGTTAGTATATACCGTCTCAATACTATAATTTTGGCATGTATAACAACGAAACATCCCAGCATTCTACTTCCTGAGGAAAACAGGGACTAAGTCTGATCTTCACAAGCTTGAACTCCACTGAAAATAAGATAATGGCTAATGGATTTGTACAACTCTGTGGATCATTCAGATCCTAAATTCACAGACATAATATCTAGAAATCGATCCAGTTCTCAAAGCTAGTCACTTCAGTACCTTTCTATGTTTTCTATTTGTTCTCTTTACTTTGCCATGACCTTATTACTGGTCCAGAACACTCTGTCAGAGAAAGAAAAATATCCAGTGAGCAGGTGATGTAAATATATCTAGCTACTGTACAACAAAGCAGAAGTACATAGACCAATTAGTTAATGTATGTGTAGTTCTTTGAAGATTTAACACTGAAGAGTTATTTAAGTCCTTTTGGCAAATAACCAGAAAATGTTGCTGCTTTTTTTGCACCCACTAAAGAATTTGTCTATGTTGTAGATCTTCTTACCACAACTGTTAATCGCTGAATCTCTAGAGAGTGACTTCAATTTTTCACTTGTGAACATCCATATATAAAAAGAGGTGGAAAAAAACCATTGAACTTATAGATAGATAACTTTTTCCATGAGACTAAGAATCCTGCAGCTGTTATGACACAAACTTCATCTTGAATGAACAACTCTTTGCTATCTACAATGTACTATATACTTTTTATTTTTACTCCTCAATTTTTCTGTGTGCCTTGCACTTTTGTGATAGCTGAATTTGTCGACATAGATCACAGATGAAATGAAATCCATCAAGCATATTTCAGTCTTGTACCGTGAAGGGCCTATGAAATATTTAGCATGTATCAGGAAGAGCAGATATGATTGTACAAACTGATTTTGTATGAAGTGGACTAGACTACTTTCCATAACTAGAAAGGGCATAAACAGATCATGTGTAAACAAATAGTTTTGTAGAGTATGATATAAACACCTTCTTTTCAAATCAATGGAATTTATTCAATGACATTTATCCAACTAGTAGTTCTGAAGAAGTTGTGTTTTGTACAGGTTTCAGGTTACAAATGACACATAGAGCACATTTCTGCTGAAGTATTTTACTCTGACAGCCTAGGCCATTCTGACTTTTATAAAACCAGGTCTATGCTTTTGTAAGAACATTTTCCAGTTTGCTTTCTCTATCCCAGCCCTTCAAATTTGGTGGAAGTTAATTTATGTTTCTTTGAAGTGGCTGTTTAAAAAGAGCCTGTTGCTTTTGGCGGGTCCTTGTATTTTTTCTTTAATAATGCTCATTTTATGTTGTGCTGTCCTTATTCCTAACACAACAGCAGCTTGTCATTGTATTTGTGTTGGTTAAGTAAGGTAGCTAGGACTTCAATTATGAAACTAAGCCATTTTTTAGCATATGAAAGTCACAATAGCCTGGAAGCATCCATCTAAATACATATAATGTATAAGATATAGACGGGTGTGTGTGTGTGAAACAAGCAATACTATGACTTTACAGTGATGTATTTGACAGGTAATGTTTCAGAAAATTTTTCTTTTACCTAAAGGTTTAGCAAACCATGCTGCTTTGTTACATTCACAATTTGTTTATATGAAGCAAAAATTTTGCATCTTCTTCTCTTCACCCCAAATGCGGTACCAGCTAACTAAATTCAGATGACCATTCTGGATGAGTACAAAAATCATTTGTTTAGCCTCTTCTCATTGTGCTGTAATGCATTCATTTATTCTAGAGCTCATTTATTCTAGAACAATCTTTGTTTAGATTGTTCTGAATTTGTGGGAAGTCTTAGCTCTGTGAGAGAAACTAACCTGTATTGTGTTTTGGCAGATGCTTTCAGTTGGTTAGATGTACAGACAATGTGAGTATAGTTTGATCCTTTTCCTCTTGCCCTGCAAATGTTTGCTATTTCCTCTTTGAATTACAAGTGATGTCTTTTCCAGAGAAGGGCCTCAAATGCATATAAATTATGGTGGCAATTGTTTGCTGCTTACTAAAATCATTGGGTGGCACATTCTGCATGTAAACATGCCAGCCTTCACTGAAGACAGTTTGTTCCAACAATCCCGAGTTGTTTATTTCACCTCCGAGCCTTTGAATTCCACCTGCAATTATAATTCAGAGTTCATCTTATTACACTCGATTAAGCGTGTACTTTGTTCTGGGCTTCTTAACTGCAGGCTTTATTTTCACTTTGGTTTTAGAACTCTTTTTAATAAATACATGTATATCTAGGAATGATCTCTTTATTCCTTAGAAGAAATCTTATCTCAATTCCAAAAGACACAAATAAAGTAGTCCTGCTACCTTGTGCATCCCAAGACCATTTCAATAACATAACATCTCTCATCAGAACAACTTGTTGCTTTATGTTGACTGTTAGAAGTGATTCAGAAAGGAAGTGAGGAGCTTGTAGCTTCATCGCTATATTGAGCTCATGAGCTGGGCCACAAGCTTCCTGTGCAACTCTGGGAAAGTCACTTCATCTTTGTTCTTAGCTCACTACCCAGGAAAGAGAGGCAATACAGACATCCCATACAGGGTTCACAGGAATAACTTTATTGATGTTTGAAGTACCGATACACCTGTTTCAAGCCTTTATGTGAGATGTTATTAACCTCATAGTATTTTGCATGCTTCACAGGGACATATTAGGAGGTTGTGATTGAAAAACTCATCTTGGTCTTATGCTGAGGGATCCTAAAATTGGACCTGAAACCAGACACTTAGCATTAGTATTGTGCATAGTCTTTAGCATGTTTTCCTTTCATAATCTGGTTACAGGTGGGAAGTCAGAGAAGAACAGATCTGCAAAAAGGACTTCAGAATCACAGCATTCATTGAAGCTTAAATTCAGACTAAGTCATAGTCCAAGGATTCCATAGACCACAGACAGATGGAGTTGGAGGGTCATTCAGAAAACATGTAATACGCATACCATGACAAAATTACTGTCCAAATGCAGCAACAGCTAAGATAATTCCCAACAAATGCTTGTTTAACTAGTTCTTCAAAGCTACTGCAGCTTCTGACAAATTCCGTTTCGGTGCTTAAGAATCCTCATCTAAAAGAAAACTCTTCCCAAGCTAAATCCTCCTTGCTGCTTTTTTATCCTCTTTAAAATAGATGTAGTGAACAATACACAACCTTTTTGCTACTGGCTGCCTTTAACATATGCAAACTTTTCAGTCTTCATTTCTTTACATTAAATAATTACATTCTTTTCAGACTTATCTCTAAAGGTGAGGTTTTTGCCAACTTCAGTGCTCTCCTCCAGACTCTTCAGTTTGTCCACATGTCTCTTGAAAAGCACATGCCGTGTCTCGCATCTGATGGCTGAAGCTTTAACACGGAAGAGCCTTCTGGATGGGGAAGTTCTCCAGCAAAGTGTGGCACTGAGAAAACAGAGCTAATTGTGTTGTGATGCCCCACTGCATTTACGAAGTACATCCAGCATCACTCCACTACGTATCTTGTAGCCTAGGGTTGACAACACTCTTAAGAGGCCCTAACAAAAAATTTCATCTCATTTGTGTGGAGAAAGGAACTGAACACAAATCTCCCACATCCATTGTCACTGCCCTGATCATTGGGTTTGGACTGAAGGCAGGATTTCTCCTGTTTTGTGCAGTCTGGTTCGGTCGACAGGCTCTCAGAGCAACCTCAGCACCCTAAGCATCCTCAGGGTGCTCACCGTAGCAGGACCGCTGAGGCATATAGAGGAACAACCTGTCCGCCAGACAGGTAGAGGATTAAATTATCTGTGAATTCTGGTAAGCTTTAAGTTCAAAAAAGACACAAAAGTGCTAAAAATTTTTTCAGACAGAGACCGAAATAGTGTGGTAGGTGCCTAGGGACTGCCAATGTCTAAAATTCAGATTGTGTCTAGGTGGTGTAGCACAATGCCATATGAATATACCCATTTTTATCTTTGCATAAGCTGGTGTATCTAAAGGTATGAAAATAATGGGACATCATTTATTTAACTCTGAGAATCAGACCCTTCATCCCCAAATCTGTTTTCCTTAAAGTAAAAAAAGCCTCTGCAGAAGACAAACTTGGAAGCTCATGACTTAAATTTGTATCGGTAAACCATTTCACAAGGCAATCTACAAATGCAATTCCTTTCTATGAATGTTGATGGTTAATATAAAGTCATTTTCAAGACAGAATTTCTGTATAACTTTACTGTAAATTTATAATTTATGTTCATATTACAAATCCATGTCAAGTTATAGATGCTGTTAAAGTCAAAAAGCAGATCAGCACACATCAAATTATGTTAGTTCCAGGGCATGGTTTTGCAATAATATTGATCTAACCTGAATGAGGTAAACAGGTAGGTGTCAGCCTCTGTAAGGTTTTTACTATGTTACAGGCTTGTATAAAAATTACTCAAGGGGAAATTAATTTTGCATTTGACACAAAAACTCAAACTGTAGGCTACGGAGCATTACAAGAGTTATAGGCTACTGCAGAGGCAATTTTATTCACAGGCAGGTTTTTCCACTCCTCCTGGTTTATTTAGGACCACATCCTGGGATTCATTCCCCTGACAAGGGACAGCAGAAACCCAGCAGGGAACAAATTAATTCCTCATGTAAATCCAGTTTTGTTGACACCTGAGATCAATTTGGATCAAATATTTGAAGATATTGATCACACTCCCATTGTGCTTTGTTACTGAGCAACACCAAAGGTCCATTTCTAGCTGCTCATGGGCAAAGACAATGTCTACAGGAGTTCTGTTTATCTTTAGATCTACCCAAAGTGTGCTGCTTTTTGATATGTTATTTAGAGCCGTGCTGCTGCGTCAAGCCACTTTGCGCCTTACCCATATCCCTCAATCTGGTATTTCACCACTCGCAGTGCTCAGCAGTGTGGTACTGGCGGCTGCCAGATTATCAGGGAAGTCTCTTGTCATTAGCTGCAGAGGTTGCTCTTGACTGACTCCCTTCACACCCCACTCAACCTGCCAGCTGAAAGACATACGCTGATAGGAATAATTTAGTCAAAGGATGGGCTGTAAAAGGTCACTAACGGAAAACAGTGTTTTTCAACTTAATGTCCTTAAGAGATCACAGATTATTAATTATCAAAGATTCATGAGCTTTACTCAAAAGGGACTTTATTGGTTCAAAACAAGAAGTCACTGCAAGATTACTGAGGAATTTATAATGCAAGAATGTTATCTGGTATTACAAAGGGGCCAAAGACATCAGCACCAAGGCCTTTGGGAGGTTTTATTTTCAGTCTGCTCATGTTCAAAAGAATCACTCTGCTAACATTGCTGAGCTCCTCTGGTAAATGTATTCATCAAGTAAATAATTTACATTATAAAGGCATAGGGCAATACATGCACAAAGGACATCAAAAGCCATGTTTGAATACAATCTTTCCATTTAGAAAATGGAGACAGGGAAAATGGCATTTTTCTCTTTTCCAAAGCCTGTGTTAATTCTTATGAAAACATTCAAAACTACCTGTGACAGCAGAAGTGTTCTGGAATACAGTGCCCTTGTGAACTGTGCATTAGGAAAAACTGCGTTTGTAATGTAGTTATAATCAGTTCAGGGGGACATTGCTGTTAGCTGCCAACCCAGATAGTATTCACCCTGGCAGTCCTGGTTAAGTCATCCACAACCCAATATCAAACCGATTTCTCAGTAAGATGAATACTCTGTACATTATAAAACTGATCAGTTTGTGCTGTAATTCACAGTCACTGCATAATACTATTCCATTTCTATTATTTCAGAGAAGGAAGGAGAGATGTCATTGCTGTTCTGAATGTGCTTGACTGCAGAAGTTCTTTTTTCCCCTCTTTCATCTTTTGCACAACACATAGCTTTGTTGCAAGACATATACTGAATAAATGACTAGACCCAGATGGATCTATACAAAAGCTTTTGTAACGTTTTATTCTTTCTAGTAATTGCAAGCATTGCTATGTGCCCACATTGCAATACGATACCAGTACAGAGTGAGAGTTACGCTGCTACTTCCAAACCAGGACTAGACACATTTTATATACCCTTGTCTTACACATCCTGTTTTTCAGTGTACCAGATTACCTCTTTCGAAGTCTTTCAAAGCTCTTAGCCAGCATGTTCATTCCTTTTATGTCTATCAGATCGCACATCATCCACTTCTTCCCCCTTTCTCCTGTGGATGTCAGCCAGAATGGCCTGTCTGTTACATTATCCAGTAAGCCTCAAATGTATCTATCTGTCTGTTCATGGAACAGCTCCCTTAAAGAAAATAATGGTCATTTTTTATAGCATCTTTTTACAACATGACGTTTCTTTAACAGTGTAGTAGCTAGAGCTCTAGCACAGAGTGGGGAAACGTGGCTTTTTGAGGTTTTTCTGCTGGAAAAACACATTTCACTTTTCAAGAGACAACTCTAAATGATAAACTAGAACCAGATTCCCTTTTTCCTGTCCTTTTAGTTCATGATTTTTCAAATACTAACTGCTTAATTGCCCAGCACCAAGAGGAAAGACGGAATGGAACAGGAGTATGTCCTTGTTCAGGGTGCTTAAAAGCATACTGGTAAGGACAGTCTCCTGAATTGAGCTAAAAACTTCTGAAATTGAAGACAACCAAGATCATAACAATCACATTTTCTAGAAATATGTTGTAACCAGCAGGCTATTACAATATACAGATAGAGACATTACCTTTCTGTAACTTACTGGCTAGGTAAAACAGTGGATTGCCTCTGTTGAAACCTGGGACTGGAAAATGTTGGAAGGAGAGAGGCCTATTTCCAAGAGCAAGTTGACTCAGTAGGACATTTGGGTGAGCGTATTCCTTCAGTTAGCTGCTGTGGGAATGTTAAGGCCAAGAGGAATAAATGCTAGCAATTTTAAACAACCACGGTAAGCTACTGAACAACATACTGGGGGAAGCCTTCAGTTTGTTGAATGTATACAGGGTGGATGTCTGTACCTGTGCTAGTCACCAGCTCTATTTTTAAAAAAAGATTGATCTAACCTAGTTTAGATATCTACTTCAGGTAATAGATTGCAACTTGTAAGCATCTATTTCTCTCAGTTTGTAAAAAAAGAGTAGAAAATTAGCTGAGATGTATATATTTACCCGAAGTCAAATAAATCAATAAATACATTCAGAAGAACAGAAAGTATGCTCTATCACTGTCTAAAATTTTCTAGGAATTTTAATTAGGGGTGAGCAATTTTCTATAAGATAAGCTTCAGCCAGGAGTGGTCACCTTTGTACAGAAATTGCTGAATTACTGTGTTATGCAGAAGATGCTTGATGGCCCATTCTGACCTCATCTCATTTATTAACTTATGACTCAATAATTTAAAAAAAATTAATTCAGATAGTTGGCTTGGCAGCACAAATGCCAGGTGTTAAACAGGCAAGGATTAGAAGTTGATGCCAGACTGATGACTGCAGGTTGCGGATTGTAGTAATCAGTACAGTTTTACTAAGTAATACATCTTTCACATAGTTAGGCAGATGACTTGGTTTTCCAGTGCCTTAATTTTGGCACATTTCTTCAAGTTAACATATTAAATAGAGTAACAATAATAATAGTGGTGGTATAGTAATAGTAATACTACTACTACTACTACTAATAATAATAATAATAATATCAATTTTCTTTCCCTGTCTGTTGATGCCATTAAGAATAGATGGACCTACAAACTTTTATCATTTTTGTTATTGTTAGCAATATCAATTTTTTAGTAATTCTTAGATTGATATGAAGCTGTGTGTTTGTTTGCTTTTTGTCATTGCAGGAATGGGAGCCGAAAAATTAGGATTCCCTTTCTGATATGAAAATTGTGTAACACTGACAAGTCATTTAGCACTTCACATTATAGTTTTTCTGTGCTCCTCAAGACAGCTGTAAGAGTTCCGTTTATCATTGTAAGGGAATTGCTGTAAATTCCATACATGGGAGCTGCTGTAAAACACCTGGTCTGCTTCAGAAAATGTCTGCTGAATTTTTGCAGGAGTGATATCGATTTTAGAACTAACTGAATGTTCATCATTGCTTATTTATTATCCCTATTTATAATTAAGTGGTGGTTATTTTGCCTTCTGTGAAAGCTTTTTAACAATGAAGAAGCATATGAACAGTTTAAAACATTTTCATAAAAACGCATCCACAACATAGGTTGTAAAATAATTCAGGTTGGAAGGGACCTAGGTGGTATTTAGCCTAACCTCCTGCTCAAAGCAGGGTCAGCTACAAGGTCAGACCAGGTTGCTCAGGCTTTAATTTATTTATTAGGTTATTTATTAGATTTCATAGCTTGAGGAAGAAGGGGTGGCTCGCAAAATGCTTGAGACAGGTGGACTTCCTTCACATCTCTTTTGGAACATTTTCTGCAGTCTGTCAGCTGCTGAGCTGTATTGAAATTCCTCCTTTGCCTGTAGGCGTAGTAATAACTTCAGCAGTGAATTATTGAAAATATTTTCTGTTTTTATTATCTTTGCTGTTTATTATATCAGTTTTGTTGTTAGTACTAATAACAAGTAATAAATAATGTTGGGAAAACAGGTGGCTATATTTATTTCTTGTGGTGTTTTTAGAAGATCCTAAAGGCAGGCCAGGAGCCTAGGTTGGTAATTTTTTTGTTCCAGTTTGCAAATATCCAGTTGAAATAAAAAAAAATGGAATCCACTAACAAGCACCCCATGTTGTATTCTTTCCTTACCTGAGATTACAAATCAGAAGAGTGAAAAAGAGAAAATTTACTTCCACATTTTGGTTGTATTTATGAACTACAAATACTTGAGGACAAATTAGAAATTAAAACTAATTAACTGTGATCATAAAGACTTCTGCTTTCAATAACGTATTACTGAATTGGAGCAGAAAACATTGTTTAGGACATACAGGGCAAAGGATATCATACATGTAATGTTATAAAGTGTCCCTTGTAATCCTTATTGTTAAAATAGTTCTTACACACCGTATGGTTACCGTGAGAGAAAGGGATCATATTAAATGCATCATGCCTTCGTATTAGTAGAAGCAGATTTTCACAACTGTACAAAGGAATTAATGTTAGTTAGTATTTTTTAATAATTATAATTTTCATTTGAAAGTATATTATTTCATCCAAAACTGTTTTTGTTAACTACACATAAAACTATATGCATTGATTAGGAGCGCTGCATATAGCTGAGGTGTATTTACAGCATCTAATATAGAAAGAACCTTCCATTTGCGTATTTATTTGAGTATTTAATGAATTAAACATTGTGCAATACAAACTTCCCCATTTTACTGTATTCTTATAGTTCACAAAGAAGCTAAGTCTTACAGTGTATTGTGTATCATTAAGTGGATCTTGGGAGGGGAAGTAGAAGTTTCATCTTGACCTTTTCATATTCCTTCAAACCATGGATAAATCAGACTCTTTGTTCTTAATCGCCATCAAACCAGTATTTCCATTTCCACTAAATTTACATTAAAAGTGTAGGTCTGTTTTATATCATTTGTTAGGTTAAAACCAACCAGAAAAATATCTTCTGATTTAGCTATGTGTAAATGCTGTTTTTATTCATCACAGAGTATTGAAATTGGGATTGCCTGGTGGAACTTCGTGGAATATAACAGAGACTTTTAACACAACATTTTGCATATTCTCTATCAAGGATAATTTGTTGCTAAGAAAGGTAAAATCTTGCCAGACATCTCCTCTCAAACTCCTGTAAATATCATGAGGAGGGTCTTTTGCAGAATACTTGTGGGGCACTGTGGGGTAGATGCTATCCGGACAGCGCTACTGGGTTTACTCCTCTTTCAGTCTCAATTATCTTTTTAAAAGGTGATTCCTATGAACATACCCCAATGTTGGTCAGATGCCAAATAGCAAATACAATGAATAAACTTGTCTTCAAGAATGAATGAATACAACTTTATAAAGGTTGACATTATTCAGCATTTGTTATTATTTAGTGTTATTGTATTCAAGCCAAAAAAGAACTTCAGATGTATGGCACTGGTTTAGCATTCATAGCACAAGACCAGTATCCCTTCATTTTTAGGTAACTTAGACTAAAATGGGAGACAACAAAGTGCCACTTTGTGCAAGGCGAAGAGGATATTACGGGCAGATAAAGAAAAGTAACAGACAATGGAAAGAAAAAGATGGTATAAATTAAAACCAGTAAATCTAAAAATGTGTATCTGGATTTGGCAAGGGCCAAACCTTTGCCTTTGTTACAGAGAGTATTAGAGATTTAATTTCAGTTAAGGATTAAATTTTCTAGAAGGGACAGTTGTTACAACTTCTTGAGAATAAAAACTCATTCATCCTCCATGCAAAAGATACCATAGAACTATTGTTTTGACCTCCTTCAGCTTTTTCCTATTTCAAAATTTGTCAGTAACAATTACTCTTAGCAGTACAAATGAATTAACTGTATTTTTTTAGCTCCATAGCTCAACAGATGAAGTAGCTCACTTAACCCTACACTTATGTGTAAGATGTGTCCCAAAGGTGCCACTTTTTTGAAGAGCCACCCACATATGAAAGATGTTTTCTGACTGTAAAGAGTACATTTACGGCAAAACGACAGAAAGAGCAGAAGAAAAAAAGTACGCAAAGAAGAAAGTCAAAGTGAAAACATAAAGATCAAAGAAATGTAGAATGTTTTACAAGGTGGGATGGATTTAAGGCAGTTGCCAAGAATTGGACTGAAATATAAGTAAACAGAAACAAAAATAACAAACAAAAAAAGGAAAGTTCAAATTACTATCTACTCCAGCGTTTTCGGCTTCACTTTCTCGTTCTCCATTTTGAATTAAGAACAACAGGCTGTTTTTCAAATATGGTACATCAATTTACAACAGCTGAAATTTCAGACCTAGAACTCTACTGGGGTTTTAAAAAAAGAAAGAAGTCAGGGAGCAACTCCCTAAGAGTTCTTATATCGTTGACTCTTCTGTATAAGTTGTAAAAAGAGGACAAAATATAATTTTTATGTGTTTACTTACTCTTCCAAGAGGACTGGGTTAATTTCTGCACCAATATCAAAGATCATTGTTCCACCATGGTATAGTCACCTGTTTTGTATTAATCCCTGAGGAACCAGCACTAGCAGTTCCTGTGTTTGCAGCTGTCCAAGTATGAGATCTTGGTCCCTTTCATTACCAGGGGAAATTCCTCCTGATTTAAGTAAGGCTCATTTTGTACTTATCTCTGTTTTTTCAAACAAGCAAAATATATTTTAGTGCTGGAGAATTAAAAAAAATTGTAGTATCAGAAATGTCCAGAAGATAAAACTTTGCAAAGTGACAATAGGTTTTAAGTGCTATCCACATACACAGTCCTTCTGGTACAGTAAAAATATCATTTCCTAATTTGTATTTGCATGGGAAATTGCAACACAAGTGGGAAGAAGAACACTTACAGTTCCTTGTTAATTAAAGTTCTAAAAATGAATTATGCAAATAAACCTCAAAAGACTTTTTAAGCTCTTTCCAAGATGTCTTTACAGTTTTTGATGAACATTTTTTAATTACTATCTTTGCATTAAAGACAGAACTTTAAAGTAATTCAGCATACATATTGTCATACTAAGAAGATAATAACTCATTTTGCTCTAGCGTAGAAAAACAAAATATTTTCCTGGAATACTAACTCAAGATATTCTTGATTACATATTTTACACTGTACACAGTAGATAGACAGACAGAATAAGTAAATAAAATCAAACTTAGAAAGTTAAGTTTCATGGTCAGCTAGGAAACATTAGCAACAAAGATCAGAAGCATGATGGTTTTAGCCAAACTATTCTGAAAATGCAGGCAAGGAAACAAAACGTTTCATGAAATCTTGTCAATCTCAGCAACACGTGTTCAATGAAAAAATAGATTATATAGAATAAAACAATGTTCATGTGTAGATCTAAGCGTTCTTTCTCTGCATGTTCAGAATGTAATACTTTCCCTTTTTATTTGATCTAAATGACATAATTTATTTTGGTTGAATTTAAAAATTCAAGAAAACTCAAAATCAAAGAAGTTGTGTTACATGGTCCCGAACACTTCTGTTCACTGCTGTGGTTCTCAAAAAATTCTGAAGAAAGATAATTTAATTCCCACATATTTTAATTTGCTTTTTCTGTGTAACTGCCAAAGAACTGAACACATATTTTCTATGACTGAATGTGTCAGAGGTTCAACAGGGTATGTAACACTCTGATGGATTAATAATTTACTTCATAAAGTATTACCTAAGATTATTGATTTAGAGGTTACTGGTAGCTTTAGCTCTAACAACTCGTAGATAAGATGAGCAAGGTGCATCAGGTTGCTCAGTGTTCCTACTACAACATGTAGAGGAAACTTATGTTAGAATTGGGAAAATATAATGGAATACAGCATCTTCAATGGGATCGGATATTAGCAAAGCCTCAGCATGATGATCTCCAGGGCAACCTGTAAAAGGTTGTACGGGAGCTTGGATTCTAGATGGCAGCAGTAACAGAGGGAAGTCCAGAGAGAAGGCAGTAGCTTTAGAGGGAGAAAAGAAAGAAATAACTTTAAAAAAGCTGAAAACTGTTGTTTGTTGTGCATGTACTTGTACACTTGCGGGAATACACAATGTGTGTGTCTTGACACTTGAATTCTCTGAAACTGTGTAAGACAAATAGCCTAAGGAAAAGGGTAATATTTTCACTGAAATGACTCTCAGTGAATAATTCTGCATTTTGAAGGATCACAATTTCTATTCTTTTATTTACACCTTGGTCATTGATAACATGTGGCAAAAGTGTATCCATTCTGTAGTTAAGCCACAGTAGGTGTTCTCTGCATTGCTGACTGCCAGCACTGGAGCCAGGACTGTCCACAAGTGAAGGATGTGAGCTTGGGGCTGATTTGAAAACTATTCTCCCCAGAATCCAAATGGCATTGAAGATCAAAGAATGAATAGGGTTATTAAAGTTTGGAAGGAGTATTTATCTCTTCCTTTGCAGTTTTTGCTGTTAACAGGCGCAATTTTGATCACTTAATGCTATCAGCAATGGCCAAATCCAGGTCAAGGTCTTGAGCTAGGACTTCTTCTGACTTACTAAGCCACGTTAGAACCGTAGTTTCACCTCTCCTCTGCATATCAGGCCAGTAAACTGGGACTGAGGATATTGCAAGAAATAATTTGCTGCAGTTACTAATTATTGCAAGGCACTTTGAATATATGAAATAGTCCCCATATGCCAACCAGTGTAATACCATAGTAGTTGTGTTTAGTCGTCTTCATGAATTGAGGATAAAGGAACAGAGTGCCTTGTCCATTTTTTCTGAACTATATCAACAGGTTTAATAGCAGGTTATATATTGCTACAAAACTCACTTTTCAAATGATACCTTACTATTGTAGATCTACGTCACTAAATACTGTAGGCTGGCTTGTTGGAAAAATGAATGCTTAAAGTTTTAAATCTTGCTAAGGAAATGACTTGCAAGGGAGGGGCCATTCCTGCAGCTGATGTATTGAGAGTAGTTCGTACTTGTACTGGGATGATAGCAAGAGCCACCCCAGTGCTGTGAAAGCAGCCTGGAGCCTTCTGTCTCTCCCTGCCACAGATGACAATGTGCAAGGCTCTTCCTGTCTGTGAGGAGCAAACCCCAAGCTAGAACCTCTGAAACAAACTTAAAGTGCCTAAAATGGAATTGAACAACTAGACTGTTCCGCTGTGATGAGAAAGTACTGGAATTTCGTTTAAGGAACTAAACAAATACGAACAGCCCTGAAATTTTAGAAACCTGAAAGGCAACACCATTTGAACCCTTAGCAGTAACATTGTGGCTTATGAATAGAAACACGATTTCTTACTTTCATTCTGTGTATGATGCTCATCATGTAAACAAGATCATGGGGGTAAGTAAATAAGTTGCCTCAAGTTTCTTTCATGAACCTTTAGTTATTGAGTTAGAGTATTCTAAATTCCTTTCTAAACAGTGCAGCCTCCTAGACAGGTAGGATAAATACATCAACATTTGTTTCCTGTTAAGTTTTTTCAACATTATATTAAATATACATATAAATGTGCCAACAACATCTGTGCAACATATAGTCTCAGTAATATCTGACAAGAAACATTCCCAGTTTCAAGATAAAGTATGTATTTTCTAACTTGCCTTGCACAGACATAAAACAACATCAAATATTTACTGGCACTATTATTTTTTAATATTTTTTGTAAATCCTAGCTCTGCCTGAAAGAGCTTCATGAGGAACCAAAAAGCAAAGCCACAGCAGTCACTATGAAGTGCCTTATCTGTCTATCTATGTATCTGTCTATCTATGTATCTATCTATCTATCTATCTATGTCCTAGAGCAAAAAAATTTTTCTTCTCACTGTACCACTTGCTTAAGTAATTGTCATTTGGCAGTGTTTCATTATAGGTTTGGTCCTCTGACTTCTGTTTCTTCTGTAATTAACAACTGTATACAGAGCAGTTTATGCAAAAGTCCCTTCAAAGTAGACAGTTAGACACTACAGAAATTCCCTTATCCCTCTGTATATAATTCTACATTCAGGATTATCTTCCAACTAGAACATTGCCTTATTTCTAACAATAGAAAAAAAATGAGTTATCTAGAAAGTAGATTAAATCTCCATGAAGTACCCTGTTCACAAATAAAATTCCAAACCCAATTATGAACAACCAGTTGGTGAGACCATTGGCAGTACAAGTAGATAAAAAAGAACACTTTTTTAATTAGCTAACAATTAGTCCCATAGCAAAGACCAATACATCCCCAAAAAAGCATAATTTGACAAGCTTTCTGCCTTCTTATCTGTGGCATTTGAAGCACAATATCACACCTACCTTTGGAGTGGTAAACCAGTAAAAATGGACTCCACAGAAATGTAATTGTTATTTTAATTCTACATTTACAAGATAATAAAATGCCAAGTCAGCAGTGGCCATTTCCTTTTTTTGATCATTACCTGTCAGCTTTTTGTTCCTTTATCACATGGTCTCCAGTTTCATTACAACAAGATAAAATAAAACAAAACAAAACAAAGAAAATCAACCACAAAAAGCCCCCAACAATACTCACACAACAACAAACCTACACACCAACAGCTCAAGGGAAGTCATTCATCCTGTAATTGCCCTGGCCTCAAACAAGCCATGAAGTAGTGCACACAATAAAGGCAATCTGTCCTCTTCTGAAGGGAAGTTCAAACAGCTGTCTTGAGTTTTCTATTGCATATTCAAAGTGATAATGTATGAAATTATTAACTCCTGCACTGCGGTTTATGGCACTAAGAACCCCCCATCAAGCAAAAAAACTAACGATGTGGCTGGTTTTAAGGATTGCTTTGTTAGAGTCTTCTGGGTCAATTGGGCTTTCAAAAAGAGCCTGGATACTTGAAACATTTCGGAAGCTAACTTAATTGAAGACGGATGGTGTCTGACATCAGAAATGCCCATTTTCCTTTCTTTGCGTGTCATTCCCCATGTTGATTTGTAGGGATACCTAAGGGTTATATGCCAAGCTACCCAGGGGAGAGACTTTTTGGTTGTTTGACAGCTAGTGTAGCTCAGCTATAAGCCAGTGAGCAGCGCAATTCATCAGGGGTTTGATCCAAGGCTTGTTAGAATTAATGGGGGCATTTCCTTTGATTTTTATTAGTTTGGATCAGAACCACTGCAAGGATCATTGCAACCGTGTCTTGAACCTGCCCAAATAGCTTACATTAGGCTTTCTAAGACAGCTCAGGTTCTGTTTTATTTAATAAATCAGTTTCTGCAATTCTTTCATTTTTAAGATAAATAATACTGTTCACTGTCTTTTTCTGTGCTCCTCTTGCACCCTGCCAGTCCCCACAGAAATGTTATCTTATCTCTCAAAGGTGTTGACCTCTTCTTTGCTCCTCCTCCACCCTCACAGTTCTCCCAAAGAGATTTGAAATCGTTGAAGGGAAAATTAAAGATTTTCCTCTCCCAAAGCAAGATTCGCTGGATTTTGCTGTCATTCTTTTCTCCCTGTGTGACACAGAATAGAGCTTTCTACTGAGATTTCTGACTTTCCAGCATCTGTGTAAAGCTTCATGCACAAAATGTGTTTTATTCTATTTTTAGTAAACATAAAAAGTTTCCTTTATCATTGCCGTTTTTCGTCTTTGAAGAAACTTTATCTATGCAAAAGCACCAAGCTGATAAAATATCAGAAAGTTTATCAGCTGAGTTGCCCCATTAAGGACAACATGATCTCCAGGACCGAAGTCTGAGTGAACAGCTCAGTCTTAAGGACGACTCAATACTTTTATGGTATATTGCTTCAAACAGTCACTCACACTTGCAGTGATATAATGCCCCATCTATAGAAGAAGCTACAGAAGTAGCAACACTGTCTTGTCTATACTGCTGCATCCTTGCTCCCGGGGCTGTACCACTTCAGCCTGACAAGTGAAAACTCGCGCTGCTCCTGACCATCTGACCATCTGAGTGAGCACTACACACAGAATGAGCCTAACTGTGTGAAACAGGCAGGGACATTTGCAGATGTAAACAGAACCATGCTGAAGGTAGTAGTAGAGTTGTAACATTCTATGAATTACTTTTGGTGGCCTGGCTCATTACCCTGCTCAGAGCTTTCAGCTTGATTCAACAGGACTCTAATCAACCAGCAAAGAAAATTTCTTTTAAAGAAATTTAATGCAGCAGAACTGATCAGCTGGGGAACAGCCTACTAACAGGCAGCCAAGAGAATTCTCGGCAAGCCATACAGCCCTGTTATGCTGGTTTTATCAATTAACATCTGGCTTCTGGCCTCTAAATTGGGTCCCCTTCTTTACTGCTTTAATGCCATGTTTTCACCACTTTTACTCTGAAATGTACCCCAAGAATGTGAGATTAAACCCCTTGGCCACTGAGCTTCTGAAACACAAGTCAATCCACTCTAAATAGTGTACAGCAACACAGCTCTAGAGGTCTCAGCAAACCTCATTTTCTTGCAGGGACATCGTGAAGAATGGCAAAAGGGAAGAGATGAAGTCCTGCACCAAAGAGAGAAAAATAATTAGTGGAGTATGCAGGGTGTATAGGAGACAGCTTTTAACTGAAGAAACATTCTCTATCATTAGGAGACCTCAGGTAGGCATACCAGGGCAGCATTGTCTCTGTGGGTTGTGCTGGTTCTAAGCTGGAAACATAGCATATGTATTATGGCTGTGGTTTTGAAAAATAAGCTTTAAAAGTGTTACTAAGCAATGCTGACTACTGCAAGCTGCTCCATCAACTTTTGAATGCTACAGTTCAGCCTGCAAAAGGCTTTGGTCTACTCAAAGCATACATTTTAAAAGAGATAGACTATGTATTATAGACCCTTTTTAGCTGACGGTTTTCAGAACACATAGCAGAAATCATGCATGTAATCGAAGGCAACAACTTAACCTAAACACCTTAGAAAGTTCTATATTTTACAGCTTCACAGTTGCTAGTCTTTTTTACGCTGTGTCCCCTACACAAGTATATTTTATAGTACTCACCTTGGCGAACGGCCATGTGTTTTATGCGCTAATTACATTACAAGTCTTACAAGACAAGGCTTATTTTTAAATTGTAATTGAACATCTTGTATTACCTTGCCTGCTTTTTTGTCATTTATTTTGTCAGGGGTGTGTCTTTTTATTGGGTACTGGAGAAGGATTTCTCTGAAAGTGACTCTATCATATTGGATTTATTGTTCCTCCTGATCTGCTGCTTCTTTGGGAATTTCTGTTAACTCTCAGTCTGTCTTTAATTTCACAAAATGCTTTAGTGTTTTGCTCTTCTCATTGTTTCTGGTCTTTCACCATGTACAATTCATCTTCTGTCACCCAGCAAACTGCAAAATTAGTGACCTGCTTGACAATAAATGACATCCTTCTTTTAAAATAGCTTTCCTTAACATGTGCAATTGTGTCAAGTGATAGAACCTGACTGTCAATAGGTTCACATAGCTTGTCCCCAAGTGACATGTTTGTTTGCTTACTGCTGAGCCACCAATTCATCTGCTGTAAGATTAATGGAGATTTACAGAAGGAAAAATATATCCTGTTAATGCTTCACAAGTTAAGTTTTGTAGTTCAATGCTACTAAATCAACTGTTTTTGCAGTGTTAAAGCACAAGTCGAAGCAGCTTATTAAGTGTTGGGAGGCTGGTTTTGATTTCTTCACATATAAGGGTTTAAAAATAGGCATTGGTAAGACCTTAGCTGATCTCGCTTTTGAAAAAGTGTATGTATACATCGTGGTTTTAGTCCGCTTACTGCATTGCCTAAGAAGCAACTGGTGTCATCTTGTGAAAGGAAGAGTGTCCCTGGGTCATACATTGAAGGCTGCATTTCACAGTGAACAGACTGGTAACAATGATAATCTCCTGCTATAACAGATAAGAAATCTATTACTGGCAACTGTACAAGGATGTAGAAACCAAGGGCCATAGGCAACTGATAGAATATTTTCTGGTGATTATAGTGAGCATTAGATCTAATAAGCAGGAAAATAGTTAAATATTTCCATGAATGCAGCGCCAGCATTTTCACTTTGCAGAATCCAAAGGGGAAGGTTTCATCTCATCTATCTTTGGTCATCTCAGTGTTGTTTATAGTCTAAGTTAGTCTTCTTCATTCTCCCTACAGTCAGGGGGAAGAGGTGGGTAATGTAGAGCAAGCCCATTTCTTGCATGGCTTGACAAGAGAAGGAACCTAGAGAACTAGCTTATATTGGCTGCACAAGATTTGGACTGCTGAAGTTGGGATTAATTTAATTTAGTATTATTGGTTTCCAGCAGAATGAACAAGAAAATAAAGTCCAATTGTGAGGAATGTCCTGCTTCTCTGCTGCATTCTTTCCTCCTGACTTCTTTCACGGCATTAAAGTCTACACATTTTCAGATGGCCCTACTTTTTTGTAAGCGACCTCCAAGGGGAAGGTCTATGCTAGACAGTACCCCAGGTAACCTCTGAAATTACTCTTCTTCTGACTTGTATATGTTGAAAGAAGGCCTCTACTTCTAGAAGTCCTGCATGTGTGACTGCTAATAACGTTTCATAGGCATACAGAGGTAGTCTGTAAAGACAATGAACCTTCCTCAGTTGTCTAAAAAACTGTTTCGAATTTGTCAAGCATTGCCACTACATCTGCTGCTTAAAGTAAACTACAACCATCCCTTTAATTTTCAATAAATAAAATATTTTAAACTGTGCCTGACTTCACTGAAACTAATGATAAAACCCATTTTGACCTCAGTGGGGGTCAGGCAAAGTTTTGAATGTACCTTGCAAATGTTAAAGTGAAAGGAAGTTATTCTGTGGTTTTGGTCAGTACAGTCTTTCAAAACCCTTTCATGGGTATTATTGTTGCTGAATTTGGCTGAGCATTCAGAGTTCTCTGAATTTCTAAGAGGTTCTGAGATATTTTATCTTTTAAGACATATTCTCCGAAAAGTCTTACAACGAGATTCAATATTTTGCGGGAAGTTAAAAATAATTCTCCACTACTTTGAACAGGGGGATTTAAAGTACTCAGCATTGCTGCCTGCAGCAAGATTCTCACACAGTACATGTATCTTGAAGGGCTAGTTCTGCTTATGTAGATGAGGGAAATAATGTTGTCTTTCTATTTGTTCATGTAAACTAAGTAAGTTAACATGATTTGAAATAATATTTAGTGCTTTGTGTATACAGAACGTCCTTAAGGTGGTATTAGCTGGAGGTTTTGTAAATAAAGTGATGCTCACATTAGACGTAAAGTGGTATTATAAATAAGTCTACTGAATTTAGTTCATTCCACGTGCTCAGACTCAATGCTCAGGGACTCAGTACTTTGTATCATTAGATCCAGAACTGGCAAAAATAAATGTTCTTGTAGATTTAATTACCTGCTTCGCTTTGTCCAACTTTTTGACAGCTGTGGATGGGATGCAAGTTTTGGGGCACTTCCAAAGACTTCCATGCCCTCTGAAGTCACACGACAGTAAGCACTTCAATACCCAGATATGAGCAGCTGCACAAGGAGGAATCCAACAGCTGTTCAGCTTCTCTGTTCTGCCAACTGCAAGCCAACACCACCAAGAAAAGGTGCTGGAGTGGAGGGAGTCATCCCAGGGAGTTATCAGCCACCATACGGATAATCTGGCTACAGTCATCCGGGGGACCAAGCACCAAACGGGACCAGGAGGGCATCTGTACTTGTTGCATACCAACAATTAAGCCATTTTCATTCTTTGTTTCATACATCTCAGATCATAAGCTTTTTAGAGTAATGTTTTCCTCTTATTATGTGCCCAGTGCAGTGGAATACCTTCATCTCTATGGCACACATTGAACCTGAAATTTTCACATTTCCTTTCCTTTCCTTTCCTTTCCTTTCCTTTCCTTTCCTTTCCTTTCCTTTCCTTTCCTTTCCTTTCCTTTCCTTTCCTTTCCTTT
>Ga0065711_1032685_pt1 | contig 26885 bp, 12 predicted proteins | sample Hoacrofraction12_FD_59098 | JGI IMG/M metagenome (GOLD analysis project Ga0065711, IMG submission 59098) | Hoatzin crop microbial communities from Cojedes, Venezuela - Epithelial fraction 12 v2 (version 2) | ecosystem: Host-associated > Birds > Digestive system > Esophagus > Crop | place... | reverse complement strand
TCCCCCACCTCTCCTTGTTGGTCTGTCTTTCCTAAAGAGTCTGTAGCCATCTATGACAGCATGCCAGTCATGCGAGTTGTCCCACCACGTTTCTGTGATGGCGACCAAGTCGTAGCCGTCCTGCTGTATATTAGCCCAAATAAAAATAATAAAACCCCCTAATACTTAGCAAGCTTTCTGTTAGAAAAAAAAATGTTTTTCCTTAACAAATCAGAGCTGTTTCTAAATGAAAAAAATGTAGATTTGTATTTAGCATGATTCTGAGATTTGTTTTTTTTTCCATTACTTTCCTTAGCTGAACTGTATTACAATTAAGGCTTCCAAATTGTTTACCAGCTGTAACTCAGTAAAAAAACAGCTTGTAGGATTGTGGTAATTTACTATTGTTTTGAAAAACTAAATTGATAAATGTACATTTGTTTGAAACTTAGTAATGTTATACACAGCATTGTATACACCAAGAAATTAGATAGATGGTAACGATAGTAAGCATCTGCTGCTTCTTTCACGTGGTGTTGAATGGCAGTAATGCTCCCAGCAACAGTTAAGTTGTATTTGTAGACAAATCAACACAGGATAGTATATAAGACAGCTGAGTAAAGGACATTAGCCATAGTCAATTTAACACAATTTCTTTTTGTGTCTTCTGGATTTCTATAGTTTGTAAATCTAACATAATTCCATTATAAACAGATTTCTATCAGAGAGTATAAACTTCAGAGTATTAGGAAAAACTAAGGAAATATTAGATGTCATGACTTCTGACCCCAAGTATATACTGTACACTCATTGCTCTTCCACAGGACAAAGTGTCTTGTCATCATTACCCACCCGTGAATAATGGCAGAATACAATGTCACAGTCTAGTGCTGAAAAAAGCAGTAGCTGAACCATCTCTGGACAAGTGTTTTAAAGTGCCCTGCTCTTACAGCATTTACCCCATAAAATGGCTTTTAGAAATAGCTCAAGGGGTACAGAAAGTCAGTTATTAAGTATATGTGTTCAAAAGGAAACAAGTCAAGAATAATAATGGATAGTGTAATAGTAATTTCTTCAGAGAAGTGTTTTTCATTAAATAAGATGAAAGTCTTTTGAATACATTTTCAAGGTCTGAAACAGCTCAGTGCTTCTCTCTTCTTCCTGCATCCCCACGTTTCTGATAATTGATAGATTACAGATGTATTTCCTTTTAATTTGAACTGAGTTCCTAGCATTACTTGTCCAATTGAATGCACACTGATTAATGATATTTCTCAACTGAAATTGCTGAGGTTTTTTTTTTCTTTTTATACACTGGCTGAATACTAAACAGAAGATAAATAATAAAGCTGCCTTTGCTTCTTAAATAATAATGCAGTTGAGAACAGTACAGACTGTTGCAGATCAGCACAGTGACAAAGGAAGGATATTGTCACTACTACTTTTGTGTTTTCTTTGCAAACCTGCAGGAACTGGTCTTCCAATTCTACTCATGCAGAAAGTCCACAAGTAGAGGCTTTTCAGCCTATACAGTCACAAACTCCAGCCAATTTCCCAGGCTTCCAAGCCTTTCAAGCTCTTTCATCTCATCTCATGCAGAAGTGTTTGGGGATTTTTTGATTGGTTTTTTTTTAAGAATGTGCAACATCATAAGGTAGCAGGTAATATAAAGATGCTAGAGATGTCAGTGAATGCTCTAATGGGTGATCAAGCAAGATGCAGATCAACTTTTAAACGGTTAACATATGTGCTATTTCTCTGCTGAATCCTAAGTGACCAAATTCTTATCAGGGAGAAGCAAGAAAATGAATTGGTGAAATGCCATTGGTAGGAGAAGTAAATAAACAGTGATGCAGCTAGGCTTAAGCAGAAGTTGTAAGTATTTCTTTTTTGTTTAAGAAAAATTAATGCAATGAGGTTCAAAAGAAAAGGAGGATAGTTTGGAGTATAGAATTATACCAAAAATGGTGTAGAAAGTGCAGAAGAAAAGAGGAATGAAAGCAAACGAGAACAAGCAAAAGGAACAGTAAAAAAAAAATCCCTTCAGAAATACTAATTACGTTATAAAGGCACCTCATACTGTGAAGTGTGACACAATTTTTTACTACAAGATACTATCGTTAACCAAACATGTTGATCTCCATCTTACTGCACAATAAACAGTGCTGACTAAGCTGACACTTCTTTACTTATGGATATTTATTCAAATAGTTAGGGTACATAAAAAACCACAGGCAAAATTCTCCTGCAAGACAGTGATTTCAGATTCTCAGCAAGAATTTCAAAATATACACAGTACAGTGTAAAAGCATCTTCCTATCTTTTTCTGGAGTGCTTGGAAAATTCCTTGCATTATATGAAATTCTCTGTCTAGCCTAGAGATTCTGCATGTCCCTAAAGTGTAGGTCACAGGCACACGTGGCATCTTAACAAGTGACCCTTTTATTCTTAGTGAACTGAGTTCTCAGTAACAAAACCCATAAATTTTAATTATTAGTGGCATAAAACCTAGGCACTTTCTTCATATTCAATATCATAATATGTAATTGCGACTTCTCTCTGACATTTCTGACATTTACACGTACCATTTCAGCTGTATTTTGGATTAATAGTGCGTTGCAATTCAATCCTCTTGAAAGAATGCTATGCAATAAATTGACAGCGTACAACTATAATCATCTGATACCAGATCAAAACGCTTCACACAACAGCAAGTTTGGAAATTATTCTGAACTATGTCAACAACAACAAAATATTTTTTTGTGTGCTATTGTTTAACTTCAGGTTTAATCACACCCCAGTTAGTAATATTGCAGAAAATTCAGTAACTGTTTAGCTAGCTATGCATTACTGACACAAACAGTTCCTTCAAACAAACTTCAAGCAGAAGTTTTGATTCCATTTCAACTGAGGGCACATATCTAACACAGTGATGAAATATTTTTACACTTTATTCACTGAATAAATTAATTATTTCCCTGGGTGAACTGTCAAAAAATTCTGCAACCTTTATCTATTTTTGAAAGTTTAAACAATATGTACCCAAATTTGATCTTACCCATTCAGTGCAGTAACATATAAAGAACAGACAGAAGAAAATTTTTGGACAGGGTAAGAGGGAAACTGTATAATTAGGAAAACTGATGGAGAATAAACATTATAGACAATTGTACGGACAATACAATATTTCTCTTGAGGCCACAAAACACCTCAGCACTATGCAATTAAATTTCTAGAAAAAGTGTTTGAAGTCCTGCTGATATTTCATTTTTCCGAAGCTTCAACAAATACATTTTCTTTCTATTCACTCAAATGATCATCTCAATAGTTTAAAATGCCAAATGATGTTCAATTCAATCACTAACTGTTTTGTCAGGTATTTTCACCTTCTTCTGTTAATGGACAGTCTTCCGCAACCTACGGCTTACTCTCAAGCCTCAGGAACTCTGAACTTTCTAAGCAGTTCAGCTACCTGACATGTAGTTTCAGCTACTTCTCAGGTTCCAGTAAAACCTGTTAACACGAAATTATTAAATACAGGGATCTTATCATGTTGATAGATGAGGGACTGAGTTTCAAGCATTAGAATATTTTGCTTCTCAAAAAGGAGACCAATCCATATCTTAGTATTTGCAAATTATCAACTCTGATTATCAACCCTGTAAGAAAGGACTTCTCGCTCTTAAACAACTTTTAATGCTTCAGTTCTGTACCCAGATATGATGCACTACCTGAATCCTCAGTTTAACAGAATACTGACAGAAATAACTCAATGATACTTAATAAAAACTGAAAATGGAACATATGAATTACTCACATTTTTTACGTCATTTTCATGGTGAAAAATATACTCGAACAATGCCTGTCAGAAGAATAGTTAAAACAGTCATATTTGAAGACAAAAATTGATAACATTATTTTAGAGGAACACAGAATCTTGATCATGTCAGGGAGAAATAAATTCTTTGTGAAAGCAATCACATTCACACATCGCAATTGCTGACATTTACATTTAATTAAGACTTCAACAGACAAATACTATAGATATGCTACATTGTCATTACAGGAAAACATTTGAATTCTTAATTTGTTGCAAGAGATTAGTGGAATTGTCTCTTATCTTTGGTCCTTAAAGTCACTTAAAAAAAAAAAAAAAGACAGCTATAATTTGAAAGTGAATGCAGATTTGAAAACCTGGTACCATTTTCATGACTTTTTAACTGTGAAATCAGCAAATGATCTAACAAAGACTTTTTGCAATGTATAGTTAGGTACTTATGGAGTGCAAAATCTACTTAAACACAGGCTTACTGAGAAAGTAATCTGAGCAAAATTTGCATCAGCGAAAACAAATTCTAAACCCTATGGAACTTTGGGATCTGTAAAAGAAAAACTTCTTTTTTATTTGTAAATGATAAATGCTAACAATATTGTGCTTCTGAAACTCAAACACACCATCATAATATCAAAGCTTAAAGAAATTACATGTATCAGCTGTGCTGTGGTAACTGCTCATAAGCCCACAACAATTGCATGGCAAAATAACTGCATGCTTGTTTACTCCTGTATAAAGCTAAGCAAGTCGTACTACCTTGTGGCTGTTCTGCACTAGAATATAGAAGAGCATATAACAGGTAATGAGGGTGACATTTTAAATTAATAAAATGAAATTGAAGAATGCTAGATAACTAAGTGGAGACTGGAAGCCTCTATTCCCAGGTATGTAGTATGGGTGCCAGTAACACAAGGTTTGACTGAGTTGAACCTTCATCTTTTGCTGCATCCAAATCCCAGGTCTTAATAGCTTCAGAAGAACAGAACGTTTTTCTCAATTCTTATTTTTCATTATAAAAAGCCAGAGGAAAATATTGCCCCATGAGGAAAGAAATAAAGAACGAGACAAAAGTCTTCTAAGGGCTTCCATGTCTCTTCTGCCAGCTTATCTCAGACAGAATTCTTAAAATACTTACCTTGAGGAAACTAGAGAATTACTAATCAATTGCCACGTCTGGTGAGGAAAGTGAACCATAACCTGCTTTTCTCCTACTTTCGGTCAGAAAAGACTCTGAACAGATGATTAAAAGACATTAAAGAATCATAAATAAAACCACATTTATAAGGAGATTAGAATAGGTGGATAATGAACAGAAAATAACGAATATTTCCTCCTCTAGCTCAGCAACAGGGAAGCGTTCAGTAAAAGTCAGTAAATCTAAAGTGATAAAAAAAAAGATGTTTTCTTGCATGCCTGGCACAAGGATTTTACTGCTGTTATCTATAGGCCCTGACCTTCAAAAGGATTTAAATGACTGAACATTCACTTAGATAAAAATATCTAGAGTTATCTTAATAACTCTATTAAAAATCCACAAGCTAAAAAAGATAAAACTTCCTGTTTCATGCCATAAACCAGTTCCTGACTGAGATTTACCAGAGGCTCTCTCTGGCAACAGGGGATATTTCGTATGTCCTGCGATAGTCCTTAACATGGCTGATGCTTGTCAGAGAGAAGCCACATTCCTGTATACTTCAAAACATCGGAAGACCTAGTCATGCAATGAAAAGATAGGTAATCTAACAAAAAAAAGATGCGATGAGTATACTTTGCAAACACGTAAGGAAGAAGTATGTAGCAGGAGTATATACCAACATGAATATACAGGCTAATTATGTGAATTTAATAGTTGCAAGATTTCTCATCTTTTTGCATCTGGGAGAGGTGACAGCTCAAAGAGTTTTAAAACTCTAAGCAATGATTCTTAACAAAGAGTGCAGTCTGCAGTTTCACCTCCCGCTTTGGCTTTCGCCTTAAAGCTGTATTGTTTAAAAAAAAAAAGTTATAAATCCATGTGGCTCCAAATTTAAACTTAGCTCTTACAGTCTGTGTGAAATGTTAATGTCATAATGTATTTGCTTCATAATACTGACAAGTACACTTGCTGCCTATGGATGTTTCTATGACTGTTGCTTTATATTTTTTGGCTTAAGCCTCTTTCCATGCAAAACCAAAGGAAGACAGAGCTACCCCACTGTCCCAGAAAATGCTAATTAAAAACCAAAATTGTTAAAAAAAAGTTTCTCATTCCTGAGAATAAATATTTCATCTGAAAGCTAACCTACATACTTTAATAGTATATAGAGTTACCAAACACAATTAAAAGCTAGCTGTCTTCCGTAAGAAACTAGGCTTAGTTCTTCTACTTGATGCGTCTTGTGTTTCTTAATCCTTCCCAGGTTTCTCACATTCTCCCTGCTATACAGACTAAGATGGATTTAGAATAATGTGTGTGCCGGCTGATTGCTGGCAAGGACATAATGGGACAAAAGGCCTGCAGTTTTTTCAGAATTGACAAAGAACAGACTTGTTATTGCCTTCAGATGACCGTTTGGAAGTCTTTCATTATCCTACCAAACTAGAACTTATTACATTTAGTATCTTTGATATTCTTCAGCCTTGTTTGGTTAAAAGGCCAAGTGGCAGAGATGTAAGGAGTGGGTGAAGAACACAGTGCAATCACAAAATTTATTTCCTTGGAAAACCACATTGAAAAGCAATGCCCTACATCAGTCTAGATCAGGTTTTAAAAAGCAAAGGAATTTGCTAATTGTTTATAAAAAATTATTAACTAAAGTTTTTGGACTGAAGGAGCTAATTTCCACCAGCAGATATTAAGTACTGCTAGTCTTCTAATAGTTTCTCAAAACAGACTGAATACATACAGGTTCTTTCAACTTCAGGTTGCTAGCCAAATATAGCTCCTGAGAGCGTGTCTGATAGTTGTTCGACACCTTGGTCTCAGCCCAACCGCTGTTTATTGTGAACAATGTATGCACAGAAAACACATTCATCCTGTATTGGGTTTGCATGGCAAGGTTTTGGTAGTGAGTGGGCTACAGGGGTGGCTTCTGTGAGAAGCTGCCAGAAGCTTCCCCCATGTCTAATAGAGCCAATGCCAGCTGGCTCCAAGATGGACCTGCCACTGGCCAAGGCCGAGCCCATCAGTGATGGGGGTAGCGCCTTAGGGATAACATGTTAAAGAAGGGGGAAAAAAAAAGGGAGAGAGGAGTGAGAATACATGAAAGAAACAACTCTGCAGACACCAATGTCAGTGACGAAGGAGGGCGAGGAGGTGCTCCAGGCACCACAGCAGAGATTCCCCTGCAGCCCATGAAGACGACCATGGTGGGGCAGGCTGTCCCCCCTGCAGTCCATGAAGGTCCATGGTGGAGCAGATCTCCACCTGCAGCCCAGGGAGGACCTCACGCTGGAGCAGGTGGATACCTGAAGGAGGCCGTGAACCCGTGGGGAGTCCATGCTGGAGGAGGCTCTTGGCAGGACATGTGAACCCATGGGGAGAGGAATCCACGCTGGAGCAGGTTTGCTGGCAGGACTTACAATCCCGTGGGGGATCCACACTGGAGTTGTTTGTAGAGAACTGCAGCCCGTGGGAAGGGCTCACATTGGAGAAGTTCATGGAGGACTGCACCTTGTGGGTGAGACACCACGCTGAAGCAGGGGAAGGGTGTGAAGAGGCCTCCCACTTAGCAGGAAGGAGCAGTAGAAATGACATGTGATGCATGTTGTAGTGATGACTACAACTGCAACTCCTGCAGCGCTCGGAGGGGGACAAGGTAGAGAATACGGGAGTAAAGTTGAGCCCAGGAAGAAGGGAGGGGTGAGGGGAAAGTATTTTTAAGATTTGGTTTTATTTCTCTTTATCCTACTCTGATTCGACTGGTAATAAATTAAACTAATTTCCCCAAGTCGAGTCTGTTTTGCCTGTGACAGTAATTGGTGAGTGATATCCCCCTGTCCTTATCTCCACCCACGAGCCTTTTCCTTGTATTTCTCTCCCCTGTCCAGCTGAGGAGGACAGTGATAAAGTGGCTTTGGTGGGGACCTGGAGTCCAGCCAAGGTCAACCCACCACACATCTCTATGCGTTGGGGAAAGATTCAACTGAAAGGCCACAGAGTGATAAATCATTACACAGTTTTTAGGTCCCTTTCACTCAGAGCTGAAACCCGTAACTTGGTCAGATAACCTGGATAAACCTGTTCTATTGGCAGATAGTCCCAGTTTCAATGGCTGGCAATCGTAAGATCTTAACCGAAAATGAAGAAGAATTCTGAACAAAAAGATGAAATATTTTATATATAAAGTGTTAACTCATGTCATAAAATCAAAGGGAAAAATCCAAACTATTTGAACATTTTTACATCAGGATTGCCATCTATTTGTACACAGAACCGCGTTTCCAGACACTAAGGAGGGTTCTGCTTGGGTTTTTTCCTCGTGGCTTTTTTTTAGTTGCCCTTCATCACTCCTATATGCACAGTTCAGTTATTTACCAATGGCATACTTCATTCTATATAAATGTTTTTCCTAGGTTATACTTTCAACATAACCTCTTCAGACATATTTTCAGTTTCAAGTCTGGTAAGCACTGTCAAAAGACAAGTAACACACTATTTATCTAAACTTTACATCTACAACACAGTTCATCATCGTTTGCACCCCTGATCCCAGGTACAGTTACACTAGAATAATGCCAGAAAATAAGAAAGAGATATCACAAAAATCACCTAAATATTTACATACCTTTGCCAGCTTGGGTTTTTGAGCATATTTTGCTAAATTCAGTCGAGACAGATTTATGAAAGGGCCATCTGGATTTGTTAGCATTGAAGCCTGAAGGAGAGAAAGAAGTTCTTAAGTGGGAAGACCCCCTACACTTTTCCTGAAAATTTTCAAAATATTAGTAGCACACAAAAAAACCCCAAACCAAACAAAGCATTTACAGATGCATTGCTCTACTGTGCAGTACAGACTTTTCTTACTGAATTTCATCTTTTCTGAAAGCCAAGAATTTGTCCTACTCCCATACACTCCTTGAAAGAGGTTGGACGAATTACCATCTGGAACTGCCTTTTTCTTCCCTCTCTCCACTATTTCCATAATGTGCCTAAGCGTGTAGCTTGGACTAACTGTTAGATGGACTGAAGGTAGTTGGGGTACTTTACAGAAAAAATCTTCAAGAAAGATTCAGGAAGATCTGTTGATACCTGTGACGGTGAGAAGATACCACATGTTGCCATTAATGTGATGTTAATTTGTATTACATATTTGTGCCAGTTACAGTTTATTAATTTTGCCAATAAAACAGGATAAAATTAGTATAGTTTATTTTCCTTATCATCTGAAGTGACAGACAAAACCAGGACACAGACACCGAGAGGCTATTGTTTCATAGTAAACTGAAAAACTTGGAGAAGGTTTCCACATACCTATGGTGAAATCATGTAATTTCATGGCCTTCAGTGAATAAAAATGACTCTCACAGAACTTGTGAATTTGGAATTTATGTGAATTTTTGTGAACTTGTGAATTTATGTACATTTTTTATATAAACAGTCTAGCAAACTAAAAAGAAGTAACATTTTCAAGCTATCCTGAAAACAATTTAAACAAAAATTTAAAAACACTCAACTCCTTTAAACTTGAGTTTAGATGCAGCTTTTAAATCAACTAAAATGTCACTGCACCAGATACTACGACCAATAAAGGCAGCATTCTGAAGACAGAGTCAAACAACTTACCGTTCCTAGCCTGACATATCTCCCAGAAGCACTAGTAATTGGACGAGCCGTGAGAGCTGTTCGAGGTGTTTTTATAGCTTGTTCCATAGTACTTGGCCGTCCACCTTGCGTGCTGGGTCGCACAAATCCTGTAATAGGTCTTCCTGATTGAGTTACTGGCCTGAAGATGTTAAACACATTATCCTAATGTTGAGTGGGATTTATCAATAGAGAATTTAAACGCTTACATCTGAAGCATTTCATTTTCAGAAGTTAAATTTAGGATTTGCTCATTTGTAACTAGTCACATTTTTAAAAACAATTACGTACCTAACAGCTGGGCTGGGGCCTCCACCTTGGCTAGTTCCAGGGAGTTTTAAAGATGTTCCTGGCCCTATAAAAAACAGAGCATTTCTCACTTCACATTGAGATATTACACCCTTGTCCAGGGGACTTTAAAAAAATGATTGTGTCTTACAATAAACTGGAAATTTCTTTGTTCAAACTGAGGGGACAAAGCACTAGACAAAGAAGACAAAAACCAAATATTGCACTGTATCACTAATAAATTGCCAGACTACTGCAAGAAACCTGCCACAACGAACATGGTTTCCTCACTTTTACCCTTCCCATTCTCTCCCCCATCCCACCTGGGGGGAGCAAGCAAGTGAGTGTGGGGCTTAGCTGCCTACCAGGGTTAACACACAACAATTCTCAAGAATATCTTAGGAGCAACAGACAGCACTGAAATAAGAAAGGTAACTGGAACAATGAGATCATGCTAATTTGAAATGGTGTATTTTCTACCTGAAACTAATATAGCACCCACACTTAAGTAAGTAAACCAAAACCTTCAGCTGAGGGGCAGATGAAGCATGATATCTGATGTCATTAGACCCATGCAGGAACCCCACCTGCAATTTAGAGCACAAAAAAATTCAAACTCATCCATATCCAAAGATCATCAATGAAAATACTGAATAGGCATAAGTCCAAGTGAACAGACGAAGGGTCCCCCTTTTCCCGTATTTGTTCTGAGAGTGGATCATTAAGAACTACTCATTCCTGCAGATTTTCCATCATCTTCATTTGATTACAGTCAGTTTTTCTGCCCTCCTAAGTGAATTTTTAAGAGACAGTTTTAAAAATTTTTTTAAAAGCAAGATATGACATCTATACCTTCTGGTCTGCTCACTGCTTGTTGCCACGTACAGAAAGAAATGAGGTTTAATTTGACACAGCCAGTTCTTGACAAACCACTGTTACTCATCTACTTACTTTCTAGATACTTATGAACTGCTTTTACTCCAAATGTTTCCAATAACTGAAGTTAAACTGATAGCTAGATAGTCTCCTTCTTTTTTTTCCCCAAGATAAACCCCAAGTTCACCCTTTTTCAGTCTTATCTCTCTCCTACACCCTTAAGCTGTAATTACCTCTGAGATACTACTAGTCCATTGTTTAAGCAAGTTTAGTAGACTTGTCCAAATCGATAACTTCTAACTCAATCTAAGAACCTTCTAGATTTTTAATCCATGCTGATACCAAACATCTCTGACTCCAATATTTTAGTAGCCACCTGGCTACAGCTGTATGATCTCCTTGGTAAAACCAAGTAAATATGTAAGTGATGTTAAAATAAGGACCAAAACTCGGGATGCTCTCACTTCTTGTTGGCTGCATGTAAGATCTCTGTTGCTTACTTGCTCTTTGTAGTCCTGTGAATCTTGAATTTTTTACTCCTCAACAGAAAGGGTGGACAGGCCACCCAGTAGAGTTTCTAACACGGTAAGTAGGGCACTCTTCTGAGAAATGGAGAAAGTGGCTTTCAACTTATCAGGCTAGGAGACAATGATTTAGTCTTCCACTTTCTGAGCCTTTTTTTTTTTTTTAAACTATCGCAATAATATAAATAAGGTAAGGCACTAAAATCCCTTTTCCAGACACATTCCTTAGTAACTATGACTGTTTTGTACTTTGGTGTACTGTGAAAATACTTACAGGATTTAGTTCCCTTGATCTCACCTCAAGCAACTCAGTCCTTACTTTGAGAATCCCAACTGAACGAGCTATGAATATGCATCAAGAGGCCACAGCAGTGCGTGTGGCCACTAACAGCAACAGAATTTAAGAGCGTAATTTCAGCAGTTAGTGATGACTGCAGATGACTCCTTTAACTCCCTAGTTAATGAAATAGCTTTGATTATCCATAATGCCAATTAGTATCAGTTTCTGAAAAATATGTTGTCAGGGCAACACTTTTCAACAAGATTACAACCTTAGCTAATAAAATTGATGGTGTGAGGAGTCTAAAGGTAACATACTGGGAATTTTCTGTAAAATGATGCTATAGGACTTTTTTATTAATAAATAAGACTGATGGAAAATGAACACAGCAAAATTATAAAAATTCAAAAAACAGTGGAAGACAGATCTCATTATGTATGTGTGAAGAAGAAAGACAGAAAAGTAGTTGTGTCCAGTGGACCCTATACAATTTAGTAATTATTTAATAATGCAAGACTGAGAGTAAAATCATTATTAAGCTAGTTTAATCTGGAAACTAAGATAAGGACAGATGCAAAATTGAAATGGATGTGTAACTGATATGAAAGGATTTGAATAGCTTAGTAAGAGAAGTACAGACAATAGCAGTTGTAATATGGGAGGTATGACTACATTTTTAAGTTTGTAAGTTATAATTATAGTGGGGGAGGATATCCTGGAAGATTTGCCACACTAACAGACCCTGAGTCATTACCAACTATGGCTAACACACTTTAACAGCAAAAGAAAAGACCCACAGTCCACAAGCACCCATTTTTACTAAATCTTGTGTAAAAGTGGAAGTGATCACAGAATTACACAATGGTTGAAGTTGGAAGGGACCTCTGCAGGTCATCTGGCCCAACGAGGCTCAAGCAGAGCCACCTAAAGCCAGCTGCCTAGGACCCGGTCTAGACAGTTTCTGAATATCTTTAAAGAGGGAGACTTCCACAACCTCCCCGGGCAACCTGTGACAGTACTCAGTCATCTCACAGTAAAAAAAAAAAAGAAAAGTTTCGAGACTACAACTGAAAAAGCATGCAGATTAATTAGAAAGGGTTAAGAAGAGAGTTTCAATACTCAACTCAAAAATTAAAAGATATACCTCAGAATGAGAAGATTGTTTAGCTTATCAAATAAAAGATCACTGGATGACTTAATGACAATTTTAACTATTTACTTTGGAAATATACCTTTGAAAATAAAGACTTCATATCAGGCATAAAATGTACACAAAGAAGCAACAGCTGGAGCTATAGTTAATAATTCCCACTAAAGATATGGCACCCAGTGACAAAAGTTAGCATATTTAATTATTTACTAAAGACCGCAGGTTGTTCTTTCTCTCTGAAAAGCTCAGGCACATCTAGTGGATCTGAAGCATGAACAGCAAAGTCTTATCTCAATGATTCAAGAGTGCAGGCTACACTATCATAACAATTATCTTTGGCTTTGAAATCTGTGACACACTATCCAGAAAGTTATCTTTTTCAGTTTAAATATAGTATGAATATATTTTTCCAGAATGCCTTATTTCTCAATAGTATTCATCAAATTATTCTTCTTGGCAGATGGTCTCTACCACAGGGGGCACAAAATCAAATAAAAGCCTAAATTATATTACTGTGCTGTTATAAGACAGACACTTGTAATTAGATTATCATAATGTATAAACACAACTTGAGTACTGCTTGACAGTTTATATGTGACCAAGCATGTAATGACAACTTAAAAACATGTAATCAGATAGATATGCAATTGCCTGCTTCTATCCAGATGAGAAAAGCTTTTAATACTTCAATTATTAGTCCTGGCCTATGTCCAGTTCTGCCCTTGAATTCCTTGCCATGGTAGGTTGTTGAGAGCCACATCTAATAAGATGCATAAAATTCCCATGTGGACCGTACTAAAGAAACAGAGAAAAATAGAAATAATGCCAAAAAGTAGTGGAAGACTACTAATTACTGCCCACTTTGAAGTGAACTGACGAAGCTGAAAAGAGCTGCATACGTGAAACAAGGACAGGGCTGAAGAACCACCCTGCAAAGGAACAGAGGAAAAAGCAGAGAAAAGCAGCAGAGAGAAAATCAGTTCAGAAAATGTTTGCGGGAAATGATACAAAAAAAGTGATGCTGGATTTGGCCAGACTGTTGCCTACAGTACAGGCACATGCATGAGATTCACAGTACATCACGAGCACATATTTTTCTCCAGTTTCCCACAGTGCCTAAAGCAGCCAGCAAGGAGTAAAATAAATCAATACACTGATGGAAAAGAGCTAGTGAGTACAGAGATGTAAGAGGAAAAGCTGCCAAAACTCTTATTTGTCTGAACTCCTGTCTGACAGGCCTAAGCACTACACCAAGATCATGTGGTGTATCTCGACATTGCCATATAACCATAAAACAATCTAAAACTCTTCTCGTAGCAATAGCTAAAAGCCATATCAGGTCACCTCACAATGTAATATTTTATGCAAGATGACAATCCTGACCAAAAGAGCTCTTGTTGTTTCAGTGTATTTAAGTGAAAGTTGTTCTTACGTGCAACTTGAGCAATGGCATTTTCATCTAGCATCATCTCTGCGATTCCTTCTTCATCCATATCGATTTCATCCACATACACCATTTCTGTCAAAGCTCGTGTTTTCAGGCTCCAGGCAGCCTGAATAAGCATAAAGTAAAATATTTTCAAGATACCAAGTAAATAATCTAATTCGAAATTTTGCCATTTTTTAATCATTATTCCCTTCACAGTTTTGATAGGCTTGAATAAGGTATTGACTTAAAACAGTTGGGTATATCCATCAGTTGCCTGAAAGGGGACCAAGACTTTGCACAATTCTTTGGGAGTGGAACACCTATAGTTACTGAGTTTGGAGGACAGAATTTCATGCCTCATGAAAAGTTATGATTAATTTAGGTCACAGGCAACTCTCTGAGATCTTGTGCTTTGGAAGAAATCCTCAGCTACCAGTGCCATTCAAAACCCATGGCTGACAGGGGCCTTATTTACATTGGGATGGGAGAGGAAGGTAAGTAAACCACGGTAATGCAAAGTAACGCCCTTCCCAGGCATGTGTAGAGAAAGAACGAAAATCTTCTATCTAGTAGTTAAAGATACAGTGGACTATTATTCACAAGCGACAGTCTTTAGAAAGATAATAAAAATCTCCTTCATTCAAAGCAGCAGCTGTAAAAAAGTATGTAAATGTCTAGACCAAATATTTCAGATTGTGAGATTATTGGAATACTTGTTAGTGAACTGAACTGACAAATTACTACATCAAATGTCTCAGAGGATTATATAAGCAGTGTGGAAAGGCAAGCATAATTGTAGCCTACGTGGCAAGCTTTGTGCTGACTGTAGGGACACCAAATCAGTGGGGAAAAGAAAAACCAGGGGCAGCCATACAGAAGTACCAACAAAGTAAGTGCAGATCCAACCACTTTGATAACTCCATATGCCTGTAATGTTCTCATCGAGCTAGCATGATAAAGGGAGCCACAAGACCAATTCCTGATCTTCCTTCAGATACTGAACAGATCATCATAAATTTTCCAGAGTAAAAATCACTGCCAAAACAATTAGATTTGTTTCTTTTCTGACACGGGGTACAGCAGTCTGGTGGAAAAGCACATTTAATATTTGCTAAGGAGACATTTCAAAATAGAAACAGACTGATGTTACCTTAATAGAACTACAGGTCAAGCACATGAAAACATTTGTTCTTTAAATGAGGTAGGAGAAGGTCTTGACCTCAGGCTTATTTAATAATTTAAGTAATCATTTAATGGGACATGTCTCATTCATCATGTCTCAGATGATCCCTTCCTCTACACTTCCCTCATGTTTCTATGCAACTTTATAACTGTCTATTAAAAAGAAAGTATATCTAAAAATGTTGAAATATTTAACTCTCCTTTTAAAAGTGCTTTCTTCCAAGCAGAAATAAAGGAGGGATTTAGCCAGTCAGTTCAACCACATTTAGAAACCTTTGTTCAGGTACGAAGAGAAAGGAACAGGGCATGACAATTTGAATCTAGGCCAGGCAGACATAATCCAGATCTGCTTTATTATCTTTTAGTTTCTTCTTATGTAGTAGGGTGACAACCTTTAATTAGCATTGAGATTTGCAGTTAGATATTCAACATCCTTAACTGTTCTTCATTATTCTATAGAAGTATTTAGTTTGCTGAATTTTTAACACCTTGACAGTACTCTGCTTTTTTCAAAGACATGTACGTCTGAAGTCAACATAACCATGTCTATATTGGGAATATGCTGAAATCAGAGCTCTTGGTATAGCCAAACACAGGCTAATTACCTAGTAGGAAAGCTACCCATAGTAATGATCTTTCCTGGGAGCTGAAAATAGCAACTTCTATACACTAATTGCTAAAACTGGGACTAGTTCTTAACATAGACTTCAGTATATCAGTGTGATGTTTCCAATAACAAACATGAGATAATGTGTTTTTGAAAGCAACATGTCTCTGTCATTACTGGACAAACATCTGTCACAAAAAATAGATTCCTTAGGCTGCTCTTCCCATCTTAAGCTCCTAGCTGGAGGCTTCACAGCCAACAAAAAAAATCATATATTGCATATTATTCCTTAATCAAACATCACTCTGTAGATTAGAGTATTGCCTGCAGCAATATTTGTTACAGGACTTCTGATCAAAACAGCAAGAGAGAGAAAAATGTCAAATTCATTACTTAAACTACAGAAAGATGACCTTTACCTTGAGAGATAAGAAGCCAATTCCAAATTCCTACCTACTAGTCACAAGACCCATATGAAATAAAATTATCATTTCTATGCATGCTGAATATGTGAAAAATCAAGGTGTGGGAAAAGGAATTAGAAATGTTATGCTGATGCAAATACAAAGGGAGACACAGGAAAAAGATCTTTTTTTCAAAAGAACTAAATGAAATTTCTGACACCCTTTTCATTCGTAAAAAATTTGCTTCTTATTCATAAAAAGTCACATAGGGCTTTATTAGAACTACAGCATATGGCTATTGTCTTATTTTTTAAAAGAAAACCTGAGAGATGTACATTTCTCTGTTAAAACAGACCCTTCACAACCAATTTTGATTTTTTTGTTTTGTTCATAAAGATGTCTTATCACACAAGATTTAAAACTCATGCAAGGTTCAACGATTTTCTTAACAACTCAGTAATTTCAACTTTTGCTGACTTTCCATAAAGGGTTTTTATCACCAGTCCTGGTATTTCCTATAGCTACTTTATCCTTGTACAAAGCCTACTTTTTGTGTTGCAGTTTTTAGTTACCCAGAAAAATTTTAACAATTCTATTCATAAGAAAGTACACAGTTTTAGTAATTTACTATAGTACAATGCACAGACTCTTCGCTCAGTGAAAACCTGTAAGGGTTTAATCTGAAACTAATGCAGAAGAACTTCAGCTGAAAAATTCCAGTTAAAATGAATAAAAGCAGCACAAAACTGGAAGAACCATCCTGCCAACAGTGAGAGGAAGGCTCACTTATAACCACAGAAAGGCATAAAAATAAATGCACCCATTTCTGAGTAACTGCATGACAATATTATTTACAACTTGACTTAGCACAAGTTTGTCCACTCGAACTGTTGCCTCAGATTTTATTTTATATTATCTGCTCTCTCTTTGCAGGATCAATAATTCTGTCTTGTGACAAGCACCATGCCTGGTGTTTATGAAGAAGACGTGTGTTTTTATGCAATGGGCACTTAACAGTAGGAACAAGAAAGGGACAGCTCATTTCAGACAACCCACATATTCACAATATAATAACAGATTTAGCTTGCTTAACTCATAATCAGAAGAGAACTTCACAATAACTAACAGCAATTAAAGAGGGAAGCAGTATCTGAAATACCATAAGTACAGAAATGTGATATAGTATTTCTTAAGAAGTCTAAACCCCAGAAAGAAAAGTGACAAAGTGTTTTTCACTTAGTTCCTGAGAACTGGTTTGTCACCAAATCCAGTATCTTCCTCTTATTCCTGAAAAGTCCAAACCTCAAATTAAAAAAAGATCAACTTTAAATCTAAATCTAAATGTATTTTCTGAATCTGGTAAGACACATTTCTAAGAGGTTTCATTCTCCAATAATCCTTTCCATTGTCATAAATTTCATTCCATACACAACAAAAACCCCAGAACACAACAAGTACCTCGAGAAGCATAATCTCTAAAGTCAAGAAGGTATCTGGCAGTATTTCACTGAAACCATTTTGTATGCAAGCAACTTGCATGACTTCAGCGGAATGTCATCGGAGACTTCTAAAATATGTTATAGAGCTGTATCTAAAGATTCAATTTTACTTTGCATTTAAACTCTCCCAGCTGTGGGGCTGGAGCCAAAGGATGCCACCACCTGCACATTATTCTTCCCACTGCAGTAATCTAGTGCTAATGTGGACAGAGTGAAAATTAATCAATTACTCTCAGCCTTCCACCACTTTTGCAAAGCATCATCATGGAGCTTCAAGACTACCAGACTCTACACAAAGTAGGCAGAGCTATAGGAGCAGGAAGGGCAAAACAATTATTATTCAGTGTATCAAAATTCTTCCTAATGACCATATCTAATAAATGTATTTATTAAAAGAATTTTACCTGAAACACGGTGTATTCGGAATCAGGCTCCTGAAAAGAGAGGAAACAGAAACTGAGGAATGGAAATGGCAAACAATAAAAAGAACAACAAAAAAACCGAATTATACTGTGACTCATTTTGCACAAACATTTTCTCTCTGACACATATATACAAATTTCCATTTTATTATATTATGTCATCTTATACACATTATGGAGCTAATCAGTGTTTTACACAATGAAAGTATATTTGCAGTAAGTATGTTTTTCAGATACCTTTTACTTTCTTGCTTCTGCTGGATCAAATCGGCCAAATCTTTCATTAACATTACAGAATTATTAAACTGAAAAACAGTATAAAAAAAACCAAAAAACCACAAACAAAAAACTTGGAAGATGTAAGCAAATGTCTCAGGGGTTAACCAGATCATCAGGTCATGGGCTTTAGAATGCCTACATCATAAAATCCATCCTTGTGCATTTTTGTTATCTGATGATGATGATCACACTGATATCGCTGAAGGACATAAAAGAAAATCTCTGCATATATTTAATTTTTTTTGTACTTTTATGATGGAAATTATGTATTTATTATATTCTGAACAGTAATGCTGTCAAACTAATGGCTTATTGCACCATCCCATAAACAAAAGGAAAACTACGAGATGAAGTCTACTACAAGCCAAAATGCGAGAACTTGCATCTGCTTGAAAACTTGAGGTAAAAGCGAGGAAATACTAACAACAGGAAATGTAGGTTTATCATCATTTATTTTGTAATTATCATGTTTATATAATATTTAAACTACTCTTCACGGCTTCTGCTGCTTACTTCCAGGGACTGGGGAGGAATTTTTCCTCTCCGACATATTACTCAGCTTTAGGGGGAAAGACAAGGAAGGTGGGAGATAGATGTTACTTTCTCTAAATCTCTATTAGTCTTTCATAGTCAGATCATTTCTGCTCCCAGAGGCAGTGGAAAATATCTTGCCTATCTGGCCCTGTGTAAATCTACCATAGTTAAGCCAGCTATATTGGATTTAATATAGAACCTTAGAGTAATTCAGACTAGAAAGGGACCTCAGGAGGTCTCTAGTCCAAAGCCCCACGCAAAGCAAGGTCAGCTATGAGGTCAGAGGAGGTTGCTCAGAGCGTTGTCCAGCTGGGTCTTGAAAACCTCCAAGGATGGAGACTGCCCTTTGCAACCTGTTTCACTGCCTGACTGTCCTTACGGAGAAATGTTTTTCCTTATATCAAGCCAAAGACTCCTTCATTTCAATTTACGTTTGCTCTCTCTCACTCCATGCACCACTTTGAGGGGCCTAGCTCCATCTTCCTGATAACCTCCGTGTATCTACTAGAAGGCTGCTATGAGATCACACCAACATCTTCTCCAAGCTGAAGCACTGCCCAGCACGCTGTCAGCTTCCTTTGCAGCCAGGGTACACTGCTGCCTCATGTTTCACCGAGACAACGGCAAGGTCAAGCTCGCTCTTTTCCTCTGTAGAATGAGACATGGTCTACTTCTTTCAATTTGAGCACTTTCACTCCGCAAACTCCGTAACAGCAGGGACCCGGAAGACTGGTGATGCACTTGCATCTTCCTTCTGTAGTGTACTGGAATTTCTGTGGCCTTTTCAGGATCATATTTGAAATCACAAACTTGTTCATCAGTGTTAGAATGCATAACGCAGCTTATAAATTGAATATTCTATGGAACTAAATGTTAATTGAAGGATTAACCTCAGCTTTCCATGATGTACCTGGGCTTGACTAAGGCACTGAAATGGCATTTATAATTTAGATGTATGATGAAATGAACTCCAAGTTCTTTTAATATGTTGTTTTATTTACAGTATTTGTCTTCAAAAAAATAAACTGTTCTAGCTTTCTAAGTAATAAAGGACATTGAGATATTTCAGTTTGCATTTTATTAATCCATTGTGTCTGAGTGTTACAGCACATATGGTGTACTAGAAAATAGTTTAAGAGCAGTAGGTGATCTTCCATACCATATGTGCTATAGTAACTAACGAGCACAAGGTTAGGAATAAATGCCTTGATGTTACAGATGTGTATCTTACTTCAGGCACTGTTCATTAGTTTAAAAAATAATTTAAAAATAAAACAAATTTGCTTATGTAGGAGCATTCATATTCCCCAAAAATTCAGAAATGACATCCCTCATCAGTATGGAATAAAAAGCAGAGCTGACCAATAATACTTACTAAAAACATTGGTCTCTCATAATGGTAGGTGATAGTATGCATCATTGATACATCTTAATGTATTGTTTCAGTTTTTGACAAGAAGTAACAAGATTTTAAATAACCTTCAAGCAGTTGCCAGAACCTTCCTACTAAACACAAGTCTGGAACAACAAAAACTAACATTAAAATACATTTTAACATGGGTGGATCCAGCAGTTCCAAGTAATCCACTGGAACTAGATTCCAAATAAAGATTTCTTTGAGAGGATTAACAAATAACATTGCCCTGTAAGCTTGTACCTCAAAACAAAAGGTCAAATTTATTCTTCATTTACACATATAAAGCTCCTTTGAAATTAATAAGATTGTAAAAGCAATGAAGGACGGATTTGACCCAGATCTCTAAATCCCCTCAAGGCATTTTAAAATTAAAGTTAATGTGTAAAGTCAGTTTATGTGAAGACCAAAAATATTTAGAAAAATTAAGTCTTCTGACTCTCATAGCCTAGAAGAGGAAAAAAACCAAGATTACATAAGTTATATTCTAATAGAGCTTCATTCTACAATTAATATCAGGTGAATATGATTTAATACATGCAGAGTATTAAAACTATTATATTCTCAAAATGATCTTCAAATTGCTTAAGAGCAGAAACACAGAAAACACATTACCCAGGAATAACGACTTCACTGTATGTGTCACTAATTTTTATGTGTAAACTTAATAATTACAGTCTCTTGAACCAGTAACCGATTTCAGTTGAAGATGCTTTTTCAAATCAAGTCCCATGTACATAAAAATATCTGTGACAACTTTATTATGACCTTACAAAAAATAGTGTGCAAGTAATAATAGCTGAAAAATCATCACAGGAGAAGAAAGGACAAATAAACAAAAGCAAATCCTCATAGGAGACCATTAATCAAGTTAAAGGCTGGACATCCACTTGCATGTCTATTAATTACATTAGCCAATGTTGTTTTTTTAATTGTTAAACTACAGCAGGCCTCAGACATCGGTGCTGGTTATTGCCTTGAATCTGACATATGGAACACAAAGCAGAGTAATCAGATTAGGTAACTAATCAGGATGATCAACAGAGACAGCCCTGGATTGTACTTCCTCCAGGTCATGCTATTACTATAAACATAGAAGACAACACTGGTCTGCTTACAATAGGAAATAATTTAACTGAACAACAGCGCTTTATGTGTTTGTATACCCAAATGCTAGTCACAGAAAATACAGCTTTTATCTGTCCTGAGATAAGATTGTCAGCATAGAAGTAAATTGCATCAATGAAATTTATATTCCTAATTCTTCTATGAAGAAATGCATAAGGCACTATAGAAGAAAATACTTCAGTTTTCCATAAAATCTAACTCAGTAGCAGCTAATTAATAACTATTCCAGAAAACACAACTGATTTTAAAATGTTTTGCTTTCATTTATGTGCTCTGTAAGAATTCAAGCTAATAATGACACAGCATCTGATACTGCTACATAAGAAAATTCCTGACTCATGCCCAGCTGGCTAAAAGGTCAACACCATACCTTAAAAACCTCCTAGGGCTTAGCGCATCTCGTGACAGAAATTACCCCAATTAAGATAGCTTCTAAATGTATGTGCATGTAACTATTAATTGGATCATCAGTAAACTTATTTTTGAGACTTTCAAATCATCTTTCACCATGTTCTTAGAGCACAAGTTCTTAAACATCACTATGCTTGTGATGAAAAAATATTCTGAATACTAAGCTATGTGCACAAGGAGTGGTAAGAGACATATCAGAATGTACTGCCAGTGTGACTGGCAAAAATGCCTACTTCCAAGCCTATTGTAGAAAGCTGATTTCAGCTGCCCATAGTTTTGTGACAGTGTTGTGGATGCAATGGACCAGGAGTGGTGCTACCATTTCGCAGACCAGCTGACAGCTGGGAAAAATGGACAGGCTTTCACACAAGCAAGGTCATCTCTTTCAGGCATGATACAACTCTCAGATTACGCACTGTTAGTCTCTTACTTTACTTCTGTATTGTTACATTACATGTCTTAGAAGGGAGAAGGCTAGTGCCTGGGCATGGAAAAGTTCTCACCTGTAACAGTCACAGTTTGACTCAACCATTCCTGAGCATCTCTTCAAAGAATACCTTCTCCTGTGCCTCGGTTTATACCACATCCAAATGCACACTGTTCAGAGAAGTGAATCCCTGAACAGTGACCGAGGCTACTGTTCTTACAAGCTCCTGCTTTGCCTGATTGCAGAGGTTGGGAGGCACATGCTTAGAAGAATATGGGACAAGAGGATGACATCAGATGGCACGGTGATTACAGCAGTTCAGTATTCCCTTGTACTGCACAGCAGCTCACGTAATCCAAGCTTTCTGTAAGTGTTGTCATCTGTCTGTCTGGTTTCCTGATGCCCAACATAGGCCTGAATTGCAGAAATACTCCCATTAAGGGTTTGACCATTAAAAGTTTTAGAATTGCTATGTGTTTTTTAAGCATAGTAAACAACATAGATTGGGTTAGGTACCAAAAATGACACATACTTAATTTTAGATATTTCTCCAGCGTACACTAAAATACTACTAATGAAATTCACATAGATGGAAGACAGCACCATTTTCTGGTAGGTGGATGAATAAGACAGAAATATTTAGGAACTACTGATTTCATTAACACACCACCTTCAAAAGTAACACAGACTTCAGCAATCAACAGTCAATCTGCCTGAGAATGGTCCTGGATTCTTAATGAACCTTAAAAAAAAAAAGTAATCTTAAATCACTTCTCTAGTACTCACAACTACAGCAACTTAACTCATATGCTACCATTAAAGTCAGAATAATATAAAACAGTATTAGACTAGGCAAGCCAGGAGAATTAAGTAATGTACGTCACTTGTTTGAGTTCTAATTACATCAGTGTGCAGCCTTAGAGTTTAGTATATTTCAAAAGTTTTATAAAAATAACAGTTCTATTAAATGCAAAGTATACATGCTGCAATACATAAACACAACTTGCTTTCTTATGCTGCTGTATTAAGGAGGTTCGAAATAGTTCATAAGGTTTCAACTATGTACAAAACACACTCTTGAGGCACGTTAATATTGCCTTTACTCTATGCCTGAAGTCTAGCAGAGCCAATGTGACAGATTGATACCCGAAAGTAGCAAGTGTCAGAAAGTAATGAGCTGAAAGTGCAACAACATAACCATGGAAAAGATCTGTGAGGCTTTACAAACGAGAAGCAGAATAATAAAAAACAGCCTTACTTGGAAAGATAAACAGTAAATATTTTGTGCTGATTACAACAAAAAGTGTAAAATCTAAAACATCACGAACACAGCCGACTGAAGAAGAGAAATGCCATTAATTATGTCTGCCATGAATGTTGAAGCTGTATTTTAACTAGATAATTACAAAATGTTTTACTTGAAGAAATTTCAAATGAGATTTTGTATGTTGAGTTGGTTTGAGCTTGGTTCAAGTTGCACTCTTAAAAGTTATTGCATCAATATTCTGGTTTCTCCAACCTGCTGCACCAAAACAAACAGGTGGTATAAATAATGCTACATCTTCTCCTGTCAGGAGCTGTGCTCTTTGTCTGGACTAACAGAGAGGAATGATGGAAGAAAGCTGTGTAGCCATTACACTATATGCCACAAAGTACAGTATAATACCTTGATCCTTCTGAAGAAACATGCTGAACTGCCACTTAATAACCACCTCTCCCTTCTTTTATTTTTTAAAAAGTCTCTAAACTGTTACTCCACTTACATAAAGTACTTTATTAAAGAGTAAAATCCACTCGCTGGTGTCTGCAAACTTGCGATGTGCTTTACTCCAACATTGCTCTATGGAATCTCTTTTCAGAGAAAGACTAAAACATCATTCCATGCACTTTTAAAATGTTAAAGAGGAAGACTAATATTTTCGAAGTAAAGTAGGTATATTTTTAAATATTTTTAGAAGTCATTAATTCCTGCTTAAAAAGAGCTCTTAAGAAGGATTCCTCAAGAAGATTATATGGGGCAAGAGCCAAACCAACCATATTTCAAGCCTGCCTCTGCTGAAAACAAAGACATTTCTCTTCCACCTAAACTTTCAGGTAGGTTTAAAATGTGCTGCTGCTGAAGACTACCTTTTCCACACAAAATTGCAAACAGGAATATAGTTCTGAAACAAATCTACTGAAGTTATAAAGTCCAGTCCTGTGCCAACAGCCATGACGTGGATGTCTTTTCAAAACACTGATGAAGCTTGATCTTAAAATCCAAAAACTTCATACAGGACCTCTTCTAAGAGCTTGTGATTTGATGTAGTATAGACACCACTCATATCCCCACCCTTCACTGTTTCTCAAAGCATGATTATCTTAAATGTTTTCACTCCTTCATTCTTCTAGAATACAAAGCTTAAAGGCTGGTGGGATCATTTCAAAGGTGAAACAAAGTGATGAATTGTTTGTCTCAACTTTATATAGTATTTGGAAAACGTCTCATACTGCTGGTGTACAAGGTCCTGGTTCTGTATGGAGAATGTGTAGCTTTATCTAAGCAAACAATCTATATACTTCAATGTTTGCAGCATGTGTGATCAATATTTGGAAGAAAGGAGGAAAACCAAATGGGATCTACATCCTCTCATTGCTGTTTTTGTTATTTTCCTCCTATTTCTCCCAGCCTTGTACACTATTCCTTACCCCACTTCTGTCAGTTGCAGAAGTCTTCAACAAGTTCACCAGCGGTACTGGCAACAGCCCAGCAAATTTTGTACTTGAGCTTCAGCACACAGTAGAAATGCAGTTGTCTCTATATTTCCATGTTGAGATCATAGACTGGAAAACATTTTACTCATTAAAAAGTTTATAAATTAATCACAACAGAAGCACTATGATTTTTATGACTCTTCTTTACTGTTATTATCTGTACTGTCTCAAGGGTTTCTATCACGAATCAAGTGCTGCACTTCCATATGCAAAGATTACATGTATCAAGACCCAGTAATGTAAATACACATAAATCATACAGGACTTCCACGAAACTAATACTCAATCCCATTTCGTGTTCAGGACCAATTTTCTTGGAATGTTTTCTCTGCTAAAAATTCTTCAGCTGATGGCTCCTTGTTGGTGCCTTACAGTATAGAACATAAACAAAAGCATCGTTCACGTATCTATCCTAAACCAGTTCAAACAATTACCGTGCTTTACATTTACACAATTGTGTGACTGTGCAGCTTTCTTTAAAGACTTTTCCTTTGTGGTGAAAAGAACTGCCTTCAAGATTCTTGAAATATATAGCTACAGGATGCTTCGAGAGTCTTATTAATTTACTGTAAAGTACTTATGATTAAGATAAAGTCCATTCAATTACTGTTTTCTAAGTATGGCAGTAAAAATGTTTACACACATATGAATATTAATCCAGAAACACCATTCTCAAATCCTTCCTTTTTACAGAATGTTGAGAAAACACATAGGTATTGAACAACACGTGCCCAATGTTTCCAGAGACTTTGTGGCTGGAGAAGGAGCAAAGAGAGGGGAACAGAAACGCCTTCTGCTGCCCCATGGCAACGCTCACAGGCCAGCTGAGCTCAAAAAGATGCCTCCTAACCTAACAAGCTTTGGTCCATGCAGCATGAATGTCTGTGTAATATCACAGAATCATAGAATGGTTTGGTTTGGAAGGGACCTGAAAGATCACCTGGTTCCAACCCCTCTGCGATGAGCAGGGACATCTTTCACTAGACCGGGTTGCTCAGAGCTCCATCCAGCCTGGCCTTGAACACTGCCACAGAGGGGGCATACACAGCAATGTCCTCCAGCAGACCTGGTTTTAGGTCTCGGCTCTTCTGCCTTTAGCTCCTCACAACCCGGAGCGAGCTGAAACTCCGCAGTGGGGAGCGCCGGGACCCCGCTGCGCTCAGGGGTTCGCCCCTCAGCGCCGCGGCCCCGCTGCACCCCCCGGGCCGCCCCGCGGAGGGGCCGGCAGCCCCGCGCCCCCGGCAGAGACTGAGGGAGCTCAGCCCGAAGGCGCTGCCCCCGCCCCGCCCCCCCTCAGGGAGCGCGGCGCGGCCCAGCCCTCCCCGGCCCGCTAACGCGGGGTCACACCGGGCCTCTCCGGCGGCTGCAACAGGTAGGGAGGGAGTCCTGTGGTGCTCGCCCTCCCGGGCGGCTGAGGAACCGGGGACGGGGCCCGCTGCTGACGGGCACCACCGCCTCCCGCCCCGGCCCCCGCTACCTGCTCGCCGGGCGGCCTCTCCAGCAGCTGCGAGCAGAGGTCCGAGCACTCCCGGAACTTCCTCCGCCTGAAGCGGCTCCAGGCCTGGAACAGCGGCTCCAGCTCCAGCCCCATCCCGCCGGCGGAACCGCCGCAGCGGCTCCGGCCGGGCCCTGGGTGCCTCTCGGCCCAATGCCTGCCGAGCGGGGCCCGGTGCGGAGCGCG
>Ga0065711_1032684_pt1 | contig 26885 bp, 16 predicted proteins | sample Hoacrofraction12_FD_59098 | JGI IMG/M metagenome (GOLD analysis project Ga0065711, IMG submission 59098) | Hoatzin crop microbial communities from Cojedes, Venezuela - Epithelial fraction 12 v2 (version 2) | ecosystem: Host-associated > Birds > Digestive system > Esophagus > Crop | place... | reverse complement strand
GGGGGGGGGGGGGGAGATGGGGAAACACATAGCAAATCAGCAAGTTTGAAAACTTCTCACTAAAAATGAAACCAAAAAAACCAAATTCAGGTTTCACGCGAACAGAGGTCTGAAAGGCTAAGCAAGAAACAAAGCACAATTAAGAAGTCTGGAAATCACAGTACAAGAGAGGAAGTACACATCTTAGAGAAAACTTTTAGGAATACAGCCTTATTTAGAATAATTCAAAATATCCAATCAAAACTTGCCTCCTTCCATAGCACACTACTCCATACAATAATGTTCATCAAAAATAAGTTGGGTTGATTCCAAGACTCACTGGGGTTCACTGGTTGCCCAGTTGCTACCACTGAGAGTTTGTTACAGGACTTTGGCTCAAGAGTAAATACAAGCTACTCACAATTTGACTTGAACTGCAAGTAACTTGTGTGGGAGAAAGAATATTTGCTCAGTTGTCTTGACTAATTCAGGAGTAAGAAGATAAAAACTTCTTAGATTTAAACTTATTTAAGTCCATGGAAAGAGAAGACTGGCAGAAAACATAGGTCTTGGAGGTATACGTATCATGGAAATAAAATAACCATAAACTAACTTCTAATTGGGAGCTGAAAGTTAATTTACATCATAAAGAAGTTTTCACTAAGAATTGTTAGATGAAACTAAGGTAAATAAAAGTTTACGTTGTAAGGCACAAAACATGTATGATAGGTCATTTTCAGCTTTGGAAATGTCATTCAGAGGAAATACTGTAAACCCTAGCACAGGTCTCACTTTAAGTGAGACTGAACAAAATAATTGTACAATAGGGAACAATCTTGTGCTGAGGGTGAGAAGCATTAGGTAGCCTAATGAAGGAGGTCTTTTCCATTGGTAACTTCCATGATCCAACAGACAAAACCCAATAAGCTGAAGGCATTCTTCATAAAGACATGAATACAGAAGAACAACAAAGATTTGTTGCCACACGTGGTATTAGAAAGCTTCTGACAAGAAAGTGTTGTTCATTTCCATTTGCCTTTTCAGAAGCACTACATGCCAAACTGTTAAGAAGGTATTGATTATACCATGTATAATCAAGGTTACTTCATTACTCTGTTCACTCTAAGCAAAACAAAAAAACCCTAAAAATACTTTCTCATTGACAGTTTAGAATCTTACGAAACTGTAGCATTTTTGGATTACACATCCCCTGTCAAGTAGCTCCTTCAGGCTAATTTTCAAGAAAATTAATTCAGAAACTTCAGAAAGCAAAAATTACAGTAAAAATACTTTGATTTGCTAAGGACAGCGTTACAGCTAATCCACCTCATTTTTCTAGCATACTTGGACTTTGAAATAAGTTTTTTAATTTAGCAGGCTGCTCTCCTCAGTGTCAGAAAATTTCTGTCACCCATATTTTAAAAGCTTTATGAACTTGTAAAACAAGCATACTAAACCTAAATACATTCAGTTCACACCCATTCAATGGAGTTACCATGAGTTGGCAGCTGGCCTACCACCGACTGTAGGTCAGACTAGCTAAGAAAACAACACAGGCTGAAATAAGGGGGCAGGAAGATGAAGCTGAGTTTGCACCAAGTGTTAAGAGGGAAGGAGACAGTGAATGTCACAGAAGTCCAAGGGACCAGAGTACTCCTCCAAGAATTAAAAGCAGCAGACAAAAGCTCCTCACAGCGAGAGGGAGCCCATGTCACCTACTCCCCACACACCTAACCCAGCTGGTGTCATACAGAGAGAGCACATGTTTTCCCACCTGGTACTTCCTCACAGTTATTTTTGGATATCACATTACAGCAAATATAATAAAGTCTTACACAGTCTTTGAACACAGAATATTTACCCTCAGAAGGCTGCTCCAAACCACAGAAACATTCCCTGAGTTTAGACATTTAAGGCTCCTAAAGAAGAGGAAGGATTTTATACACCCATTTTTTTCATTTCCATACACCATCCCACAATCAGTATTTCCCATTAGCAGGCCGACACCAACTTACATACAACACTGCATACACATTCCTCACAGTCCTGCCTTCAGCCTCTTCATGCGCTTCTCTACAGTTTCCCCAACAGGTCCCTTCCCCAGAACCAGAAGTCTTTCCCTCAAGCCCCAAGATGCACATAGCCCTACTGCTAGGTCTGAACAAGACACGACTCCTCAAAAAGAATAGGGAAAAAACCCCAAGCCCTCCCAGTTACCTGGAAGCCATTTGGTCACCACCAGCTCTTCCTCCTGCCCTCCCCAGCCACACCCAGCTGTGCCCTGATGGTCCCCAGAACCCCACCCAGCGCTGGCCCCACACAGCTGCTGGCCATCAGCACCCATCAGGGCTGGCCCTACAGGGCCTGACACCTGGCAGCCTGGGCTCCTCGCGTCGCAGCTCTGTTTTTCAATCTGAAAAGTTCTGAGCTTCTGTTCCATATGTAAAATGGGGATCATAGTGCCACCTTATTACAGAAGAACAGAGGAAAATCACAGTGTAATATTAATATTCATGAAGCTCTCAGATGGTCTAAGGATAAACCCCATGGAACAGCCTGTTGCTTAATAATTCTGCTCCCAGGAAAGCACTTGAAGCGCTTGCAGTAAATAAGGCACAAGGTCAGGCACAGCAAAAACACAAGTTTAACAGCACATTGAATAAGCACAAGTTGTGCGGCCACCAGCATAAAACCAGGCAAAGGTTATTTCTGCAGCTCCAGATAGGCCACAGGAAACCTGTAAGTGGCTGGGCATGGCTGGAATGTTAGAACTACTCAAAGCAATGTCGCTGGTGGCCTGGTGGGCACGCTTTCTATGCCCGCTGCTTCCTCCCATTACGTGGCCTTAGGAAGTCACCTGAACTTCTGTGTGCTTCAGTTACGCATATGTGTTAATAGCCAATGGTACCTGGTCCTGATGAGGCATTCTTAGGACTTGTTTGTATTTCTGTTCTTTTAGGAAATCAATGTTTGAATGATCTACTTCTTTCTACTGACCTTAAGGTGTTTCCTTATGAAACTCTTGTGTTTCTGCTATGTGTTTACACACGAACCTGCACAGGTTTCCCATACGTGGCATGTACTGCTGTAAGAAAGCCATAATGCTAACCTGGTATAAGCTTTTCCTTTGGCCTTTAATGCTTACCGATATAAAAGTACGTTTATCAACTATTCCTGTGAACCTACATACGAGCACCTTCTTTCCCACATAGCTAGAGCTGCAGAAGATGAAGTCTGTGAGTACATAGCCTTGATCATTATCCTGTAAATATGAGCACCTGGACTGAGGTGCTCAGAGCAGCAAGTCACCCAGGGCTTAGACTTGTGGGGGTTTTACCATGTTTTAACGAGTTACTGAGTACAGCTGAGCAGAAATATTTTAACCCATTGCAAATGAAAGGTAAAATACCTCAGCCTTAATCTCTTCTACTGAGAGTTAAGCTAAAAGGATTTATTTTGCATCTGTTGTCATCTGCTAAGACACAATACAGCTGTGTATACCTGAGTCCTGTGTCTCAGCTGCCTGCACAGCACTGAGGGCAAATTGTCTTCAAAAAGATGTCATCTTAGTTCAAGAATTCTCTTCAGAAAAAAATTCATAATCGAAATGTCACTGTAGAAATCAGTGTAATTCAGAAAAACTTAGGATGGGGGACAACAAGGAAAAATAGAAAGCCCTATATGCTCAGTTGATAAAATTCAAGTTCAGAAAGATTGTGTTTCTCATTAGTAAGAGAAATATGCTTGTTATTTCGCAGAAGAAAAATACTGGTTATATATGTTTAACCTCAGGCTTTTAAAAGAGCCATTTCAGCAAGCTGTTTCCTCACACACACTGACCTTGATCCTAGCATCTCCAAGCTCTTTATGAGTAATCAACAGCCTGAACTGTACATGAGAGTTAGGTGACACATTATTTTCCCCAGTATGAAAAAAAAGCAGCCCTCAAAAGAGAATAGCTGCTATTGTTCAACCGAGCACAATAATGACTATATCTTAATTGGAAAAAAAATCTCCCATATATTCACAGATGCAGCGAACTTTTGGGCATTGTACATGGTGCAGACTTTACTCCAAAGTTAGCTAATCAAAATCAGCTTTGTCCCCACATATACTCTCACCTACCTAAACTGACTATAGTAATATAAATACCCTCTATCATTTTGTCTTCATTAGGATTTCAGGTTTTATGTCCAAATTTACTTTTGCAAGGACAATGCAGTCCAAGGAGTAGTTTTGGAAAAAAAGTGAGGAAGATCTAAAGGGAACCAAACCTTCAGAGTAAATGTTGCCATCTGAGCTGCAGCTATGACTTCCACCATTTTTACTCTCAAAAAAATGAAATGAGATCTCTAACAACAGATTATCTTACTGTCACAACCTGTATCCACTGAAGAGGTGGGATCTCCCACTGCACACCTGTCCTAAACGCCTTTCCAAGCACTGATGCAAAGAGAATCTCACTATTAGCAACTCACTGAAGCTTATTGTTGTATCTACACGCTATGTGGGGAGCTCTGACACCAGTTCAGAGCCACTGACCCTCCTGTCTCAGGTACGACAGAGTCAGCTTTTGGGACACAGCATTATCCCTTCTTAATGTTTTTTATGCTGTTGTTTAGCTACCCTATGACATTTTGTAGCGGGGATTTAATTTCCTAATTAAATTTTCTGAAATTCTAACAGAAGTCTATAGAAAAAACCCACAAACTATGAAGAAGTTGTCAGGTCCTGTTAAACTTTAGAAGAGTGTATTAGGCCTGGCTAAAGTTACAGGAGCTGCAGCAGTGCTTGGTACGGAAGGAGGGAATGAACTGCCCCAGGCCAGTCACAACCATTTCCAGATGGCTCCGGTACTGGTGTAAGCAACTTATCAAGCTCCAAAACCTCAATGGTGGGTGGCCCACGCTGGGGCAGGGGCACCCCCGAGTGACCGCATCTGTGAGTGACCCGAGGAGCAGCAGACAGAAACAACCCCCTGCACCACCCGTGGCCTCCCCAGAGGAATTGGGGTGGACTGAGTGTAACAGACAGCAAAGACTGAGGGAAGCTGAGCCTAGGAAGTGGGGAGGAGTGACATTTGACTTAAGCTGAGCCTAGAGAAAGTGGGGGAAAGGTCTATTTCTCAGGGTTTATTTCATTCTGCACATTCTCCTTCTTTCTGACTATTCAAATCAGCGATTAGAAAGTTGTGTTAGTTGGCTGTAAGATAACAGCAAAGATTCTTCAAGTTGATTCTGTTCTCCTCATGACAGAACCCGTAACACTATTTGTGCCTCACAACCAATCCATACTAACCCGTCAGCCACCAGGATCACAGCTCATTCGATGTATCAACTACATCAATCATACAGACAATATATTCTTTGGAAAAGAAACACTGAGGTAGTTCTTTCCCAAAAAGCTCATGTATTGCATTTTTTAAACCTGCTATTTAAATCACTTTTTAAAAGACAATTTTTCTTATTGCTGACTATTTAGAAAGGCATATTTTCCCTAAACAAAGTCATCCTTAATCCCTGTTTAATTCACAATTACGGGCATTTCTGAAATTAGTGAACACCTACAACTCAATGGCTTCATTGAGCTATTCCAGGTTTAGAAGAGGAAGCTGATTTCTCATCTGTCACTCATCATCACCATTAAATTCTGTTTGAGCATCTTTATTGATTCTACATTTGGAATTTTGCATACTAAGTACATTTTGTTATAAAATCAGGTTCTGCTCTCCAGTGTAAATATGAGAAAATAACACATATGAAGCAAGGAAACTATTTTAGCTGTAGACTCACTTCAGTAATAAAATTCAAAGTGTCACAGGCTTCCTGGGGTATTACTCTTTAGATCAAGTGTGTTTTGGCAGACTTATACATTTAATCACCCCCAAAGAACCAAACTCTCCCTTAAAATACATTTCTCTCTGCTATCTGGAGCCAGAAATAACAAACAAAAAGAAAATTCCAGAGAAATTTATATTCAGTCTGGACTTGTGAGTCCAAAATACGGTACAGAGGGATTTGTATTACTGAAAGAGACAAAGACATTTAGTCTGAAAATGGATCTTTATTGTACATTACCCTAAGAAAGTATTTTGTTTCCCTACCTAGTCCAGAAGAATGTATATGTACACTGTATAGAAATCAATTGTAAATGTGTAAAATACAGTGCTTTCTGCATCTATTTCTCACCTCTCTATTAATTTGTAATTATCTGTAATTATTTCTGTAAACATCTTAAAAATATTACCCTTATTGTGTCTTGAAAAGAGACAGATGTTGGTAACTGAAAATGGCTAGTGAAGAACAGGGACCTGGTGAGTTTGAATAACTTTAAGTCACAGAGTACTTTGTAGGGCATTCAAGAAAAAAGCTTGGGTTTTCTAAGGTCTGGTTCCTTGCTTATGTACAAAACCATGCACATTGCAGCATCACTCTGTTGCAATGCCATCAGCAGCATAGCATCTGTTTGCAGAGACAAAGGCCTACCTTATCAAAGTTTTTCAGGCATGTACCTTCTAATTAGTTGCCTAACTCTCAATGAAATTAATAGGATATGAACACCTAAGGAGTATAAGGTACTTTACCTACAACCCACTCCCTAAAGAATCCAAGTACAAAGAACAGTCATTATAATTATCAGTCAGATGATGAATGCCCAGGTAATAAACTTGTGGCCTTGTGAAGTGCAAGTGAAGTCCTTTAAGTACACTTTATGTGAGTGAAGAAAATGCGCACATGTAGCAGTAAAGCCTGGTCACAGTTATAAAGACTTTCCTCTTTAATCTAGGCTTGAAAGCAACTTGATTTAACACTGCAATAGCAACCAGTCATCTGTAGGCTCTCCTACGCCTGTCGGCAACCCTGTCCCTATCTCCACTCATAAGAGGCACGATATTGGGTTAGAAGGGTCCTCTGGTCTGACCAAGGACAACTACTCTTGGGTTCTGTGTTGCCTTTCACTATTTGATGCTCCAGTCTGCATGGGGACTGCTATCCACTTGCGGTTCTATACATTAGTGTGAAAGGACCTAGGGTCCAAAGGAGACTTTGCCTAGTGCAGAGTTCAGCAGCAACAGACCTCTAGGGCATGAGGTGTCCCGGAGAAGCTGACTGAATCACTCTAAGGTGCATTGCCTTGTTTTTCGTATTATCACAGCTAACACTGAACTGTTGTGGTTACCTTAATCTGATTAAGTTTCAAGTCATCTTAAAAAAGATCACAGCATTCCGCCTTACACTGTTTTTTTTGCCAATGTTTTCCCTGAAGCTTTGTAACATCCACCCTTCCAGACACCAAACGATATTTTTGTCTCTATATTGCTCCCATGTTGAAAGCTCCTCATTTGCAAATGGCAAGCTCTCTACAAGGCAGCAGGCTCAAGTCTGGCAAATTGTCATCCTTCAGGTTATTCCCCATCTTCTGACACTAAAATCTTACCTTCGTCAGGGAGCTTTCAATTTCCTCTTTACTTACAGGAGATAGAAGCCCTTATATTCCTCCCAGCAACAGGTTTCTCATCTTCTTTATGCTCACAATAGATTTCAGCTTTCTTCCCTCCAGCCCTGCCAATTCCCCTAATTATATTTCAGTGGTGCTAAGAGCTCCCACATCTATCACTCCCAGTCACTGTCATAGTTCAACATTGCTGCATCAGCTGTCTACCCTCCAGACAGCTTATAGCACTGACTTGGGGAAACCACCTCTCACAGCAAAGTGTATTACTAAATAACCCCCTCTCTTCTCTTTCTAAGCAACTCCTGCATGCCACTTCCAGCTGTCCTCCTCACTCTCCATAGTCCTAGTACTACACAATTGATTTCTAAGGGTGTTACACCCCCCTTTCAGTTGGTATTAAATGTTACACATGCTGTTTAACACAGCTTGCTGACTTCAAGATATGTTTCTGTATTCTTCCTCTTCAGTGTGGATTTCTACTTGCTGCACAAATTTTCTTGTGCCCTGGAAACAGTATTGTGGGTTTGATTTTAAAATGTCATGGTACCTTTATGAAAACTACAGGTGGATTTGAAACACCATGTTTACACTCCTCTGCTACCACTAGTCTGTGAATTTGGCGCAGTATTCAGAAGTAAGAATTTGCCTTGCAGTGGCAGGTGAAGGTACCTGTGTGCCTTTAATGTACACACTCTGCAAACGATTAAGGGAAGAGTTATAAACAGTCCCAGTAAATCCCTGGAATAACTCATGTACATAAAGTTACTCATGGATGTAATGATTTGTAGAAAGAGACCATATTTCATAGATTAGTACTGTTTTGTAGAATACCTGGAACTATTTTGAGCCATGGGATATTAAACTATATCAATACATTATTGTTTTTTAAAGAGTTGAAAAGAGAACAAAATTACTGTAAATCAAATAAAAATGTTTCTGAAGGCCATAATTTTAAAGTTATTTGACCACTGAATCAGATAACTCTGACAAGATGCTGAGTAGAAAGCTTACTTTTTCAGGCTGTCCTGAATGTTTCACGGATATTTCCAAGTATATTGTTTTAAATTATCGAAAGTAGTTTCTCCAAGAGGAACAGTGATTTTTCTTCTTCCAGTTGGTCAATAAAAAATGACGAGTTTCATTTACTGGAAGAGCTGGAGTCTTTGCTATTTCTCTTTTATTCTTCTTTTTATTTCGCTTTCTTTCTCAGTCTTATACACATATGAATGCATACGTGAAGAGGTGACCAGAAGACCAACTGGTTAACTTCGTTCTATACTGCTGCATTTAGCAGCTGTAGTATTGAATACTTTTAGTAGACTTCCAATACAAGAAGTAGTTACTGATTTCTGCATAGTGCTTATAAGTTGTAAAATGGTTGCTGTTAATGACTGGCAACATGTGTCTGAGGTACATGACTTAGGACTGAAAATATTTTTCAGTTCTATTCCCAGTATTATTAATTCAATGTGTATAGCTTCTTAAGGTATCTCTTCTACTTTTAACTTTTCCCAACCGTATGTTACTCCACTAAGTTGCTAATAGAGTTAATCCTTTAAGCTTTGATCCACAGCACACGGAAGACTGTGGAAAGACTCTCGTCAACTTCAGTATGTATTCAGTAGACACTTGATACTTTTTTTAAAGTGCTTTGTGATACTTTAGAGGACAGGTGGCATTTAAACAAACAATGTTATAAATTTATTTGTTTTCCTTTACTTTGTTATTGATGTGTCATGCTGTATATCAAAGAATGAATTCACATAACAAAGGAAAATAAATAAAAACAAACCAAACAAGCACAAGACTAGAATATATTGCTTTCTCTATACATGTCAGCAATAAATAACAGAGGAAATATAACAATTATGTTAGCAAACGACAGATTCTGATTTTTTACACACCAAACATTTTGATAGCTTATCAATTTGCTTTGCATTATCTATGAAATATTCTAATATTTACTTAAATATTAAGTAAATATTTAGCTAGCTAAGAATAATTTTTACTTTAACATAATTAGAAAATGCTGGGAAGACACTGGGGGCAAAGCATACTGTCTTACATGGTAAGAAGTAGTCTGAGATGCATAATCCCCAAAACAATCATTCTTCTTGGGACTTCATAATATGGCATTTGTAAGGGTGAAATTGACACACTGATAAATATAGCCAGGAATAATTTATATATATATGAGTTCTTTAAAAATAATATTTTCACAATATCATCACACAGAACCTCGCATCAGGGACCTGCGAGGTCCCAAGCCCATTGGTAGAAAGTGGGAGTTGCAGGTGAGGCGATCAGGACAACCAAAGCCTACGGATGCCCTCAGAGCCCTGGCGCTCAGCACTCTCATCAGAGCAGAAAGAATCACAGTCTTCAATCCATCTCATGTGAAAGGAATGGTGGAATTGTTCCAACAACAGAAAAAGAAATAGCTTTTGGCCTAGGATATATTTCCCATGTATGCACAACTGTGCTTGTAGCTTGTGTAGGCATATCTGAGCTACTCTAAAGCTGGTTATAAAAAGGGAGCGAGGAGAAAAAATCTGCTGATGATCGTAAATAATTCATGTAAACTGGCTTCTGCAAGCAGAGCAGGCCTAGCAGCATGCAGCTTATCTTGGGCTAAGAGCCCAAACATTAACTCAGCTTGGATAATTTTACAGCAAGCACTGATTTCTCAGCTTCCACAGCTTAAGTGGCCATCAGTACCAAAGCAAGTGTGCTCAGTGCTAACGCAGGGTTATCAGCATTGAAAGGCATTCACAGGAGTACACAACAGTGTACTAGGAAGTAATTCTTACTGTTTATTTTGTTGACTCAGATTGTCCATCAATCCCAAATGTTTTGGGACTTCTTGGTCATTTCCAGGCCATCTTCTCCTTGTCTATCTTAAAAAATGAAGTCGACGACCCATCGTGGATGAGTGCTGAACATGCCCTTAGGGCTCATAACCGTAAGGTGTCGCGGCTATTCAGGATACACCTGAGGAATCTATAGTTCCTCTCCTTCCTTGTCTCTGCCTCTGCAGTTGCACCACACACATTCAGGTATTGCTTGGAGTGCAAATAGCTGTATAGCTGTACAGCCATGCCCATCTCTTCGCATTTTTATTAGGGCAGTATGGCTTTCCAACTGCCCTCAGACTTTTCTCTCTGTCTGTGAGATTTTTGTGGTTAGGAAATCATCTTTCTTTTTTTCCAGGACAAACTACTGCTATAGGTTTTATAAACACCAAAGCCTCGTATATTCTCAGTGGTGAATAGCTCTTCTAAGAGCAGAAGCTTTTGACATGACAGTTGCATTAAAAAAGAAAAGAAACTACATGAATTCTATTCCACCATGAGAAAAATATTGTTACTGTTTGATAGACAAAACAGTAAAAATTCAGATTTTGTAGTCTTTTCACTTTGGAGAAGACACCTATTTCGCACTGTATATTTCATTGATGCAGTCCTGTTTATTTGCAGAGACCATGAACCTGACCACAGAAGGAAACAAACAACAAGAGGCAATTTATTTGCTCCCTGTTTCAAAGCAGGAGCTTTCAGGAGTTCTTTTACTTTCCCACTTGACCTTTTCTGGGCCAGATTACCATCCTTTCCTTTCCTTTCTCCATGGTTCTTTGCTGCATTTTCTGTTTGCTTCACCTGATGAATGGTACTCACAGCATCACCAAAGGGCATCAGAACTCTCCTTTTATGTGCAGTTTATTATGCAGATAATAAGTACAGATATTCTTAACATTCTTATATAAGTTTTTTCTGTATGTACACATGAAGATGCCACAAAGCTCTTGGGTTTTCAGTTCTCAAGAGTGCTAAACCTGTGTCTAATTCAATTTATTTTTCATTAAATCTACCTAGAAGGCAGGTGTTTTTCTAGATCTTAAAATTTTCCAGTCTTGTGTAGGCTTTTGATTGGGTGACAAATCTGTGTCTATTCCAAAAACCTAGATACTGAAGGAGGAATTAAGTTTTCACTGTTACTTAATTCTATGAGAATTTCTAATCATTAGTTACAGTTTATAATTTACTTGCCTTAAGTAGCTTTTCCTGTTATTCAGTGTCTCTGGCATTAGATTACTTTTACAAAATGTGTTCTGACATATTATTCAATCCTTAACTTTATAATAGTTTTATTTCTTTTTAAAATTCTTTTAACATCCCTTACCATTTTTTTACCCCTAGCCCCTCTTGCTGCATGATAATTTTCCCTGAAATATGTCTATTCTTTGCCCTCCTGCCAAAATTATATTCTGCTGCCAGTTCCCTAGAAATACTGTTGTCAAAAATTTTGCAATGTTTCTCTAACTATGGAGCTGATCCCATTTGAAGTTTTTGCTGGTAGACCATTCTCCTTTGAAAAAAAGCTTTATTTTTTCTTACACTACTCTCAATATTTTTAAGATCAGTTTTAAATGACTATAGGAGCAGATAAAATTGCAGGGCACTACAGAGGTAGGAAAAAGGAGACAGAAATGTTTTGGGGATTTAACATAGTCTGAAAATTTTCTCATAGTCATATTTTGAGTTTGGAACATTGAAAAGGCAAATCAGTAGAAAAGATGTTAGGTTTGAATTGGGGGGGAGGGGGGCTGTGTGTTTGTTTCTTTCATAAGTTTAGCTCTGTCACTGATTTTCAGAAGTCTACGATGTGGTTAGGGCATCCATAGAGCATTATTCGTTGTCAAGACTCTGGATTAGAGCTGTGGTTCAATTTTCAAAAACAAGATGAAATTTAATTTTAGTTTCACATGAGATTAAAATGTTTACTTCCAGACACAGGCAAGCTGAAGTACTTTAAAAATTCCAGAATGTGGTAGACATTGATTTCAGCATATCCTCTACATAATACAGTAATTTAAAATTCCCTTTGTATGTAAATGTTTCGCTTGTATTACTTGTCATTTTAAGCTATTAAGGAATATGGGTCCTGTAAAAGACGATATACAAAACAAAGTGCCATTATTGTTTTGTACAATCTCCAGCTGAACAAGTGTTTCTGGTGTTCAGTCTACACCCTAACTCTTTAAAATCTTGATTGTTATAAAGAACAGATCCTTATGTGCTCTTTTTTGGAAACTGATTATATGCAACATTTACTTGGGTCTTATCACATTTCTCTTATTGTTCCTCTTTGTGAAAACTTCTACAAGGAAAAAAAAAATGCTGTATTTTTAAAATGGAAGAACATTTTCCATATGTACAGTTACTACAGCCAAATACAGAAATTTCTACCAGAGATTTTTTAGAGCTGAAGGTCAAGGTTATAATGTTATAATTGGAAGTGATAAAGATGACTCATATTAAAACACACTAGAGTGTTCATTCTTGCATGTTATTGTGACTCATGAGACCATAGGATGTTTAGTTCATTTGCGACTGAAGTATCTACAACTACCTGAGACGGCTACCATAACATGTGTACCTTCTTATTGCAGAGACACTACTTGGTTTGACCTCCTGTCTGGTTTTGCCAATATTGACAGGTGCCTGAGTGTTACAGGAGGAGCTGATCTTGTGGCTCAACATGAGGATTTGGGGCTCAATGCAAGGATTTGGGAACAGTGAGTGTGGTAAGAGCCTCCTCTGAGGTTCTTCTTCCTCAGTTAGGACAGTTGTTGAAAGCCGGTTAGCTTGGCAAACAATTGTTGCTTAACCTAAGGTCAGCAGTATCTTCAGTTTCTCTTAAGACAGGGTGAACACCCTGTGGACTGTTCTCAGAAGGAAACTGCTGATGAATCGTGAAAGAAGCAAATAGGAGGGCAGCGTCCCCCTACCTCCTGCCCATGCCAGCTTCTGGGCTTGACCTCACTGCTGACTTGTTTTGTTATAATGAAAATGTCAGTATCATTTTCCATTGAATTTGTGAATTAGAAGAGAAAGAATTCTTTACTACCTTCTATAGGTCATTAGAACAAATAGAAACACAATTGTTCTAACCTTGTTGCACACCATAAGCCTTTTTTAATTCAGTGTCCTTAGTTTTCAAAGCAACATTATAACACTGGGAATAGAGAATAAGCACAGCTAACACACAACAAGATGCATAAGACAGAGGCTCAGAAGAGGACCAAAAGGCATGTTTCCAGGAGAATTGAGCTGACACCTGTCTTCTACAAAACGCTTTTGTAGCAGCTGCAGTTCTGCACATTCCCACCAGAGGGGGAAAGAAGCTACACCATGGCAAGACATTTGCATGTAAAATCTAGTGCCGTGTGCTGTGAACGGGGAGGGAAGTGCTGGTTAGAATAAAAATTCAGCCCAGGAGCATAGAAACCCTGCATTTGCATTTTTCTATATATAATTGAGCTTAGCTAAAAGGAATAGATGATAAGTCTGGTCAAGTATGCACAGAACTGAGGACCTGGCATATATGTATGATACGAACATGAAATAAGCATTTTAAAACGACTGGCAGAAATGAATTGCTTGTGAGTACTGAACAGTCACCTAGCTCTCCTGAGTTATGCACAAGTACTTCATCCATGTATGCATTTTACCCTGACAGTATTTTTCCAGATATTTTTCTTTGTCCCTTTTCAAATTAAAATTCATTTGCACCACTTATATGAAATTTTTAGTCTTAGACTGCAGTCTTTCTTTACATCAATTGAATCATAATATTCATTGCTTTCATATTTTCTTCCTTTTAAATCCATTAGTCCTTCAATAGCTTTTTCTTACTTCATCCTAGGCCCAGTATGCCTCATGGTGTTATTCTTCTAATTTCTTTCCTAAGCAATGTTGTTTAGGTTTTAAATTCCCAAAGTATTTTCTCAGCAAATAGTAGGATCTGTGCCAAAATCTTCCAGAAGAATTGTTCAAGGAGGTTCCCTTAGCTATTTAACGGTACTGATCAGAAGAGGAAAAGTATGTCCCTGATTCCAGGTCTGTAATAACTGCATTCCTTTAATGTTCAAGAGAAATAAAGTGCTCTTAAATTCTTAAGTAAATATATATCCTATTTTTATCTTTTCTTTTTGCTCAATCGCAATTACATTGTGGTTTCTCTATGCCACAATTTAACTCTCAATATGAAATACTGTGGCAAAATTTCCACTATGCCTTTCCCACTCTCTGACTAAACACAGAAGATTATTCCAGACACAATTGGAATGATACATGTTGCAATATTTGTGTTTCAGCAATCAGAACCTGATAAGACTGTCTTTAAAAAGCCATGAACCATGTGCTCTCACATAAACCCTCCTAAACACACCTGGATTAATGACTTCAAATCCTGACCTGTGACAAGATTAAAAACATCATATTTCACAGTCAATGTGACCTGAAGACTTGAAACGAGGTGGCTACAACAGAAAATGTGTCATGCTTTTTAATGTTGCTTAGGTATCAAAACATCCTGTATCCTCTAAAGAAAATGTTTCATTTCTGATAACCAGGCAATACCCACCTGAACACCTAAAGAAATTCTTGTTTCTGTGTCGGATGTCCTGGAAAACCATAAACACATACATGCACACGACACTGCACAGCCTGCAAAGTCAGCCACTCTGAATGCTTTCAGCAGGGTTCACTCCAGGGACCCTGAAAGGTAAATTGGCTTCCCATTCCTTTCCAGCACTCCTGCTATTCTGCAAGCAAGTTCAAGACCTCATACTGATACAAGGCTATTGTCACATATGGTAACACCTATTATCTTCCCAACATCCAGATGAGGGCACTAACTTTTGGCCTGGTGAAGTAGGTGTCTACAATAGAATGTGAGGAAGAGAGAACAACGTATACCCTCTTTTAAGTTAAAGAAAAATGAAAATATATGGGGCAGAAGCAGTTTGTTCTTAAAAATACTGATCAGTTAGCAGACAAAACACAGCTTTGTCTCCCTCCTAGTCTCTCTAACAAAACATCATCTAATTTTTTGATGCAGTCTGTTTCTTCAGTCTTTAATTAGCACTTGTATCTGAGGGTTTAATCACAGGATTCTTCCTTTCTTAGGCAAGAAGCTGGGTTATAGTCCTGTGATACCAGTTCTTACCTAGTGCTGCAGGTCTGATTATGCCTATGCCCTGCAAACCTGTTCCCTTCAGGGAACTGTGTAATAGTAATCAATGTAATCAATGTGTGTAATAGTAATCATAGTAATCAATGGCTAAATTGTCCCTGCCCTAAGTAAAATATTTCTTTGCTTAGAACAAAAGCATTTCTGTGGAAAAAGAGATAACAAACGCTACAATATATTGTCTAGACTGTGAAGAGTACCATCCTTTGGGTATAAGTAGTCCCAAATTCTTTAGAATTTCTCTGCAAATTTTCTCTGTCAGCATGTTTTTTGGACAGTATGTAATATCTCACCTCATTTCATAAGGCTTTTAGTTCTTTAGCATTCAACTGAGAAAGGTTCCCAGACTTGGAAAGCAAACTAGAGGTGGCATTTTCACTGGAGACTGGAAGGTATCTGTGGCCATTCTGACTTCCCATAGCATCTCAAAATGCCAGGTCAATAAACAGTTGTAGAAGATTCAATATGCAGTATCTGCCATCTCTGATGCAGTCATACAAAGCCAACAATGCTCATAAAAATTGCTTCCTCTCAGTATTCTCGGATGTTATTACATATAGCAGTGCTTCTGTCATAGAGGGACTATCTATAAGAGGGATGGAGATAACCACAGCACATGGAATTCTGTTTATGAGGCATGAGCTACAAGATCTTACACAGGGTGGCTGATAAAAATACAAATACACAAAACCACAAGTATACGTGTATATTCCATTGCCTCTAGGCAGAGCCTTTGGCGTGCTTCAGTTGGCTCCATTAACTTCAGTTAATTTTAATCACTCAGTAGAGCAGATATCATAAGGAGCAAGTGTATCTTCTAGTAATATCTAAAACAAACAAGAAAACAGAAAAGCTTCTGCTTGTTCGAATCTGGTTGCATCCAAAGGGTAAGTCATCCTGGCACTATCCTTTCTAAGTGACTCATTTTACCATTCATTTCCATGGTATGGATATAGCGGGATAAGCCTAGCATCCCACAGTATCAAACTGGAAATCTGTAGGTTTGCATCCCTCTCTCCACATTCTCAGATCCTTAAGTGCTAAGACATCCTGTGCCAATCTGCTCACTGAGCATTTGGCATGAGAAATCATCCCAACTTTTTCCTGGATAACTTGTCCATTATCATGCTGGATTACTTGTGAAAAGTGAAATCTAAGTCCTTACTTCCCAGGGTATAGAGCAGGTCTGAATGCATAATCTCTCACAGGTAAATGGAGAAAGTTAAGCCCCAGCAGAGTGGTGAAAGTTATACTTTACCTCCATAAAGCCTGTATCCATTATTAGAAAGACCAGATGTACAGAATTAATATGATCCCATCAGTAGCTTTTGTCTCTGTCCTATAAAAACAATACACCAGTGGCTCTGCTCACCTTTGCGTAGGTCTTAGAATAAATATTATAGTCAGGAGCTATAGCAACTCCCCTCCTCAGGGCTGCAGCTTTCCACCTCCTGGTATCTGTGGCTTCACCACAGAAAGCCATGAGGAGCCATTCTAATTGTGTTGCAGATATGGTGCAGCATGATAGCAGCAACATCACCAAGCAGCACTTCTACAAACACCTACATGGGTGCTCCAGTAGCTATTTCTTCTTATAATGTAGAGGAGTCTAGTGGGACTGATGTGGTAAGGGCAGTGTGTGTGTGCTGGAAAACTCCATTTAACAGGACCCAAAAATCAAATCATAGAGTTTGTCCAAATTTATTTCTCCTCAGGTGCAGTGTAGACATGCCAAGTGAACTAAAAGCTATGGTGTGGACACACCTTACACATGATACTCTGTAAGTTGCATTTGGAAAGAATTGTATCGCCCAAATTTAGCTGCTTAATTTCAACTTCCTTTGTCTGAGTATTTTCAATGTTATTAGACTTTAGTAATACTTACATGCAGCTAGAACTAGAGAAAAATAGAATGGTAAAATTTGACCCAGTGGATATGCTGAACGGATCTGATGAAGCTAATGAGCAAACCTAGCCTCTGAATGTTTAAAAATTCAAGCAGTTTTTCACTTTCATTGACATCTGGCCTGCCTGGTTCCAGTTGGGAAGAGGTGATGAAATAATACCAAAAAGACCTAGTTTCTTCCCTCTCAGTGCTGCTGACTTAAACCATGCATATAGAATTTCACAAAAACTCATTACTCTTCACATAATCTTTAAAGAAACAGGCTATTTCACAGTTTTGAATTGCATGAAAGTTAAGATTTTGGAATGTGTTTTTGTTTAGTACCATTAAGTAACATTATTTCAACCCTTCAAAAAAAAGAACCCAATACTGTACTAAATAACGGAAAGAAATGTACTTTTCCCAGAGGATCACTGCCCCTGGCCTTCATGGCTGAGGATGGTTTTCATGTTTGAGAGGGGGCAACACCATGCTGCATGAAGTTCAAAAATCTTCTTAATAACACAACATGGCTCTCTAGGGATCCAGAGTCCACCAGTCTGGAGGACAACTGATATTCACCAAAACCAAATAATCTCTAGTCTCTTTAGAGCTTTTCATCTCAGTCTTCAGAAAAATAAGAAAAAGAATAATGAGACAGATTGCAACAGTCTGGAATGTAAGCAGTATTTTTACAATGGATAAGTGCTTTCTGTCTTTCAGCACATGATCTCTACTGGAAATGAGACCAGCTACCAACCAAGAGCAACTAGTAGAATACAGTATGCAAATACTGGTAATATCTATTTCTTGCTATAAAGCGTCTAGCAAATGTAACATTTTTCTCTAGCTAAATGCTGCAAGCAAAACAAATGTTATTATGCCAGTGTTCATACAAGTTTCAAATAGTATTACCTTAGAATTTTAATAAAACACATTATCCTTCACAATAATCTTTAAAGAAATAAGATTTTTTTAATGAAAGGGTTTAAAAACAGAACATTAAATTTTGAAATGTGTTTTTCTTCAGTGGAATTAAATAGAATGTTTTCATCCTTTAAAATTAAGTGCAAAAAAAATCTTAGTTTAAGACCACCAACTGTGATCATGCTTACAGCAATGGAATTCATGAAACAGGATACATAATTTTAATTCATGATTCTACCTCTTGTTTTTCAATTTCCCAGTTGCAGTTATGTTGTCAACTGGGTAAATCCTTTTTTTCTCCCCTTTTTTTTTTCCATAACAGATACTGCCATGTCATTTGTTTCATGAATAACCAACCCTACAGTGTCCTTTTATGACACTTCTAGCTACACTAGCGTTGGAAACAACTTGCAAAAAGATTAGTAAAATATGCAGCATAACTAGCTAGTGGAGAGAATTTCAGGTTGTATTTTTGCGTATTTTTACAATTGTTTATCAGGTTTGTATACACATAGAAAGACTAATTAACCTGGACACTAGGAGTCTATGGGAACACCCTATGTAAATGTAATGGATGAATTCTGTAAGCAAATGTTTCTGTGAAATAAATTATTCAACCATTTTGACAGAGAGCTTGTCCTTTATCCAATGCTTCAGTGGAAAGAAGAAGAAAAGGCAAGTGGGGTAGCCTTGTAAAGTAACATATGTAAATCTTTTCTGAGCTATTTGGTGGCAATTTAAATTCCCTTAAGCATGCAGACTGATGGTCTTGGTAATTGTTTTCCCCATCATTTGGGAATCTTCTAATCATTCCTTAAATTTTGCATCAGTAACACCTGTACTTTCTCATCAGCTCACACTTTCGTGCTGCTTTTGGAACTGTGGGCAGAACTAGCTGCTGATGTAACTCCAGATTTCACTGCAAAGAACATGTGTGCAGGCAGCACATGGAGTTGTTACCTACACATGAACAATGAGTATTAACAAGTCACTTCCTGCCGTGCAGGTTTAGGTAGAGTTGCTTTGAACTGTTAAAGAAATATCAGTATTGTCTGTATGTCATGTATAAATCCATTCAGTAAACCTGAATGGCACTTAGGGAGTACACATTTCGATGAAAGGAGCTATAGAAATTGAGCTGATGCAGTGAATCTAAGTACAAGTTAATTCATTTGTCATGAGACAGATATCTTAACAGGTGAGTATTTTCCTATATCCCATTCAGCTTCTTTCACATTTTGCCATTGTTAGAAAAGACAAGATAAATCCTGGAAACTTTATCAGTTACCAAACTTTCTTTTCTTTTCATGTGACTGACAAAGAAAATAAAAATGATTGAGAATCAATTGTTCTTTTAAAGCTCTTTAGAATAGTCTGCAGTCTTCCAGCAGTTTTATTCACCTATATGAGCATCAGCCAACTATGGCCCTTTTGTTATTAATTAGATTTAATTAATTTTCAATATGCTTTCATTTATACATTCAATATTACAGAAATCAGCACCACTATACGCTCACCCCTGTCCTCATAGATTAGTCACACTCAGACAAGAAGTATCTTCACCACTGTCAGATCCAGAATCACCTTAGACGGAATGTCCCCAGTGGCTCATTGACTTCAGCAAAACTGTCACTGACTACAAAAAACAGATCTAACCTTCTGTTAGGGAAAGCTTTATAGGCTTGCGCCTGTGGCATCCATTTAAAGTGTTGCAGTATTCACGCTTTAGAGAAGTGGCTGTAGCAGATTGGCAAAAAGGTTCATCTAGCCTGGTACCCTGCCATGAGAGACGGCCATAAGTGAGTGCCTGCCTAGAGGTCACGTAGTGGTAACACTGATACACTTTCTCAGCTCCAGGGATTTGTGGCATTGAGATTTGCTGAACCAAAAATGTTATCCCTGTAGTTAATAACCCCCTCATGGATCTATTTTCCATTCTAATTTGTCTAATTGCTTTTCGACACTATGTAAATGTTTAAGCATCCACAGCGCCGTGTTGCAAGGAACGCTTCAGCTTAATTATGCATTGTGTGAACACAGAAAGTCTGGTCTGCAAAGGGCAAACTTAGCTCCTAAGAGACTTCACAGTTAGCCTGGCCTTTGGAAGGGATTTGGGACGAATTTACTGTGATGGGCTCTGTGATTAGAAATGCCATCTTGTACCTTATCTGGGACTAGATATCTGCAAAGAAGTTCCTGAAATGAGAGCTACAGGACACAGATATGCTCCTGCACTGGAATTAGGCTTCCTTAACAGGCAGCCTGGGTGAAGGGAAGAGCCACCAAGAGCAGGGGATGCCTGGTACTGCACAGAGCGCAAAGCATAAGAAGCAGAACCTGAGCTGGCGGTGTTACGGGTGAAAACGGAAACTGAGCTTGGCTCAGATTGTGGACTGGTATTAATCATCTGTGAGCTGGGGTAAAAGCTACCAGCATGCAATCTGTAACAGGAAGAAACCCTGTATTTGCTGTTATTCATGGAAGTTGTCACTTTTTCTTTTTTTTTTTTTAACAGAAAAGACTGTGTTAGGTATTGAGGCTCTGCCTCACAGAAGAGCTAGAAATAATGATCTTATATAAATGGATTAATGTAACATATTTAAAAATGAAAAGGATTAAGCTCTTGCTAAATTATTTAGTTCTGCTTATGAATATACATGCAAGTATAGACAGAGCTTTTCCTTTTATTTTTTACTCGAAGATTGGTTGTCTTTTAAGAAAAAGAATGAAAAAATCCATATCAAATAAGGATGAAATTGAAATCCTTCTCCCTTATTTAACTGAGCTTTGCTCTGTAAACAAATGTGACCCCTGTTTTGCATCAATGGCATTAAAGATGCTGGTTTCTGCATTCAGCCCCAGATATTTTTTCACTTGAGTTACAGGAAATGAGACGGGAACTTCTCCTCAGACAAAAATATAATTCCAACGTGATTCAAACACATTGTAAAGACAACTGCATTTCCACACAGACAAAGCTGTGAGCGACCATTGGGTCACTAGTATATCTATAAAGGCTAGTCGTGCTGCGACAGTGACAGGTGCATATATTAACACATCCCAAGCTGATAGTTAAGATTGGAATCTGAGGAATTTCAGGCTGAGTGATGCACAAATATATTACTAGAAAGGCAGCAGGGAAGTGACAACCAAAATTATAATTGAAGAGGGCTTTTTTCTAACTGCATGCTTCAACCATTCAAAAACCTCAAATACTCTATTTAGTGACTGAAATATTCCTAATTTTAGCATCTTCAACATGATACTAGAAATATCTGAGCAGGAACATTTCAGCCATTTCATTTGAATAGGAGGGTGAAAAAAAATGAATGCAACTTAGCCATTATAAAAAGATTATTTCAATGATCTTCTGAGCAGTTTAAATGATGAAACATCAGGAATTGTGAAGGTGAAATACAAAGAAACAACCTTCACTGAATGTGCATTCATATGTGTTCTAATTCACATCCATACAATGTAAAACTAACCGAAAATTGTCTTACATAGCACAGAAAAAATCAATATGGTAAAACCTGACATCTTCTGAGAAAAACGTTCCATTTTAACCAGCATCTTGTGTGTTGATTTATGACACTTTCTGTATCATAAATCACAACACGTTGTAGGCAATGTTATCTTGGTACCAGATAAAGATGTCAAAGAATCTCTTACACTAACATTGTTATATGTTATTTGAGAAACATAACTTACATCTCATACTGAATCTGATACAGAACAAGAGAAGTTCTGAGGTGATATTTACTTTATAATCTAAGAGATGAGAACGGTTGGGCTCTTTTGCTACACCCAATCAATTCTCCATGCAGTCTTACCTGAAGACAGGTAAGCTACCGAGCTAGACAGATAACAACATCAGCTTCATTCATTGGCCTTGCATGGGAAGCAAGTGATCCAGAAGCAAGTGGTCCAAATACTAAGTGTTTATTTCAACAAATAAATTGCATCTGTTTTTTTGATCCCACAGAATATAAGAATTCTGAATATTTTCAAGTAGTGACTGAAAATAAAAAGCAACCATCCTTGTTTAACAAATAGTGTCTGAACTTCAGCAGGTAGAGTTTTAGACACCCTAAGAAATCTTGCAAGGAGTTTTATAAAGACTTGAGGCCTGAGGATTTTTTAGCTTTCCTCATCTCATTTCCCCTGCCAGTAAGTGGAACTAAAAGACTTCAAGACTCAATAAAGCTTCAAAGTCTGACTAGTCATTTTAGTCCAGCTTCAATGTGTGGCACCTCCTCTTCTAAATCCTGATCCTTCTGGAACCAACTTTATATGGGGATATTTTGGCTTACCATAGCATCATACTGTGAGTATAAGAGAAGGGAAAGCTCTACTACATCATCCAACCAAGTGGAATAGATGCTACCCTGCATAACTCTTTCAGAATTTGTTACTCAAACATTCAGCCAACATATTAGCTGGTGCTAGGGAATTTATGCATCTTCAGACAGCTCTTTTCTTAGCACAGTTCCTTTTAATTATGTCATAATGTAACATCTCCTAATATTATTGATACTTCTTGGAACAGTACAAAAGCAATGTAAAAAATAAACACCTTTGCTTTTACTTGAGATAGGCCTTTCCCATTTACAATATACACCCACATCTCTGCCACAGACCTTTTTTCTTAAAGCTGCAGGATCAGGTATATCATGCTATGATAATGAAACTATGGTTTTCAACCTGTAGCATCAGATTCCCCATGTTATTCTCCCTACATGGGGAACACATTTACAGTTGATGAAAATGTAGAGGAATTTTAATAAATAAAGAGCATCCTCAGCATTCACATTTGCTGAAAGTTCATCTTCTTGTGTCACCATCAAGTTGAGATCAGCAAGCCAAAGTCTATGCAGTGAAAGGATAGGAGAAGCACAGGGTTCAGTTCCTTTTACACCTCAGCAGAATATTCAATACTTCCTCATTTTGTGACTGTTCAATGTTTTGTGCATGGTGGGAGAACAAAAGAGAAGAGTCATAAATTGAAACAGGGGAAATTCCAAATGGATGTAAGTGAAAAACAGAAATCACTGTGGGGATATAATGCAATCTCCATCTTGGAGATCTCCAAGACCTGAATGGACAAAACCTGAAGCAATCTGGTTTACATCCAGTATTGATCCTGCTCTGAGCAGCAGGCTTGACTAGAGAGCTCAGGAGGTCCCTTCCAACCCAACAGGATGCCTGATTCTGTGAACCCGTTTGATGCTCATCATTTTGAATACAGGAAAGAAAGGATTCGCTTCACTTTCTGTTTTTAAATACTATAAGAACATGATAGAAATATATGTAGCAGTAGCTGATTTGTACTCTGAATTTTTTTTTGTCAATGGATCAAGAAAGGGGTGTCAAGACTGGCTCTCTTAAAATCAGTGGCATAAATTCCTATGAGTAATGTCAGAGTTAGGATTTCATTTCATCTGTTATTTTGATAAGCACTCACCATACAAGTGCGAGCTGTTCATATCCAAACACTAAACATCATTACGCATCAAAAAAGTGCCAAAACTAAGCTACCAAGCTTAAAAGGAAATATGTACTCATCCATAGCACTGACTTTGGAGCTATGAGGAAAACAAAGAACTCTGTTTAGTCACCAGAACATTAGATATCTCAGTGTGGAAATGTTTGTCCTGTCCTGAGATTCAGTTTACGAATCTGCAAAGTAACCATATTATGAAGGCTATAAAAGCAACTATCAGACAGGGGTGTTATGCTACTTATAAGACTCTCACCTTGACAGTATTGCTAGTCGTCACATTGTATATGTGAGTTTAGAGTACAATTTCTTGATAAGGAAGATGCTGAAAAGAGGGAGAGAGAAAGATTGACCTTTTCTTAACCTCTCTAATAGGAGTCCACCATGGGGATAATGTTTCTTTTCTGGAAAACTGAATAGTGGAATTCAGTCTGAAACTACAAAATAATTATCTACTTTTTAATGGCCACCTCTTTTCAAATAAAATACATTTATAAATTCTCTAGACTGGATGTCAGCAACTTGTTATCCAAATAGAAACTGACCTGCAAATTTTTCAAGCTGAAAACTAGGAATTTTTCTGCAATTATGTTGTTATCTTAGTATAAATTTCAGTTTGATTGCATTTGAAATTCCTTCAGATATATATTCCGTGTGCATCAAGTCCTCATGCTTTGCTATCACAAATATTATGAAAAGACATTTGAAGCCTAAATAATTACTTTTTGTATGAAAGAAAATGTAGATGAGATTTTCATAAGCTGATTTTAAAAGCAACAGATCACATACGTTATGCTGGATGGCAGTCTGACTCATTCAAGAGAGAAGAGCAATAACATGTCTTCCACAAGTAGTTATAATTAAACAACTACATCAATTTTTGGATTGGATACACTTAACAGGAGATAAGCCACCATTCATTGTCAATTCAGTTTATAACATACATTGGCTTTTTCTATCATTATTTACCTATTTTTCAAAATTATCAGGTGAATATTATTTGCTGTTATGAGAACACCGATAAGCAAACATTTTTCTAGCATGAAAAGCATGTAACACCTTCTTCAGATAAACATACGTAGGTATTTTACTTTCTCTTAAGAAAATCCATGAAGAGAAAGAGGGCAATCATTCTTTATCTAGTTATTAAATTAATTTTATTGTGCAGCTGTTGTAAGGAAACTTATATAAAGAGGCCACAAAAAATAGTATTCTGTTTGGACAATGCTGCTTCATTTAAGAAACTAATTCACAAGAATCTGGAAATTCTGGCAACATTACAAAACATTTTCTTCAAAAATTCAAAGTTAGAATGCAGTAATGAATTCAGTATTTTTTCATTTTATGCTGACTTCTTATTTGTTTATATTATTTGCTGTGTTATGTCTACACTGTTGAAACTAAATACTTAATATTTGATGTTTTATCTTTTTTAAAAATACCTGTCTATGAAACTTTTTGAAATGTCAGCTTTTCCACTGCAAGACAAAAATTATTTTCAAAATGTGAGAGCTTCCAGACAAGTAGAATTTCTGTTTTCATATCAAAGCTAGCAGCGAAGCCTGCTGTTCAGAACAGTTTAAAAGGCTAATTTTTTTCTGCTCATCCTTCCGTGCTCTCATGACCGGGTCATTGGCTCCATGTGATCAAAAGTCCCTTCAGCTGACAGTAAATGCCTCCGAACCAGGAGAAGCCATCAGAGGCTGGGCAAGTGTCTATGCATCATCTTCTCCACTGCACACACAAATAATTTTACATGACTGATTTCCTCGGTACCTTCAATGCTGAAGAAATTATTTTTAGGGACAAAATGAAGTCTTCCAAAATACAGATAAAGGAGATAGATAGCCTTAATGAAAAACAAGCCAGTGACATGCTTATGTAAACTAAGATGGCAAAGTCAGTGGATCTTTTGAGAAAAAAAGAGAGAAAACTGTTAGTATGAATATACCAAGTTGCCTTGACCTTGACAATCAGATACACAGCTGGTACATAACACTGATAAGGTTGGCACCTGTTTGGCAAACACAAGACCATTTTCTTTGTTCAAAGGAAAGAGTGCAAATAATACTTCTCATAGATACTTTGCTACTCACTTAAAAGAAACTGTTTTAGGATGTATTAGAAGATTTTGTTCAAGAAGATTAAGAACCTACCCTTAAAAGTCCTGCTAACAAACTGGAACTCAAGTGAGAAATGTATGAGAAAATCTCTATTTGAATTCAGTTACTTCAGATGGAAATGAAATGTCTTTTTTTCCAGCCTAAAATTGTATATTTGATTCTTTTCCATATATATTATTTGTGTTGCATTTTTTCCCAGACTCCTTTCCCTCTTTTCTTTCCTACTTGTTGACTCATCTCTAAGTTTCATGGGCTTTCTAGCTTCATGAACATGGAAAGTGTCAACATTAGGGATAGAAGATTCACTGGCTGTATGCCATGCATTTGAATTAAGAAAGAACATACAATTAGCTGTTTATTGGTTGTATGGACTGATGACTGGAATAGCATGGACATAGTCTATTAGTGAAACTTCAAAAATAAAGAGCTAGACAATAAAATATCATTAAGACAAAGAACTTTCACAGGTATTTTAGAATGTTTTTTGAAATTTGAGGGGGGGGAAGGGAAAAATAAATGTCTGATATGACTATTTCATTGCCAAATAATGTATTTATTTATTTTTATATGATGACCATTATGGAATCCTGGCTGGACAAGACAGGACGTGGTTTGGTGCTGTTGAGCGGCCCAGGTTCCGATCCGGAGGTGAGTCTTGAGAGCGGCGAACGTGGAGCCCTGTTGGGAGGGTGGAGCGACGAGCTTGGGGCACTGGAGCAGGGGGACTGTCACGTCGCCATTTCCTGCCGCACTGTCACTTCCCGTACTGTCACTTCCTGCCACGCTGTCGTTTCCTACCACAGCACTGCTTCCGCATCGAGATGCAGCTCTGCTCTAATCACAACGAGTGATTTGCCTATATATGGTTAGGGGTCTAACCAATCAGATGCTGTAATTGCTTTGCTATATAAACCTTGTTTTGCTGACTAATAAAGGTTGAACGATCAATACTCATATTGGGGTGACATCGTTAAAACGGATC
>Ga0065711_1004427_pt1 | contig 26885 bp, 23 predicted proteins | sample Hoacrofraction12_FD_59098 | JGI IMG/M metagenome (GOLD analysis project Ga0065711, IMG submission 59098) | Hoatzin crop microbial communities from Cojedes, Venezuela - Epithelial fraction 12 v2 (version 2) | ecosystem: Host-associated > Birds > Digestive system > Esophagus > Crop | place... | reverse complement strand
GGGAGGCTGTGGAGTCTCCTTCTCTGGAGATATTCCAGCCCCGCCTGGCCGCGGTGCTGTGCAGCCTGCTCTGGGTGACCCTGCTTGGGCAGGGGGTTGGGCTGGGTGACCCACAGAGGGCCCTGCCAACTCCGACCACTCTGTGATTCTGTGAAACTGGCTATCCCAGGCTGGGAGCTCTTGCTGTAGAGTCTCATCACTTCTGGGCGTCAGTAATAACATCAGAGTGACCAAAGCTTTGCTGGGAGGCTTGTAACAAGAGGAAGACTCTTTTTGAAGGTGAGCGTTAGTGAGTTGTGAGAATGAATGATAACGCTCTTCAAAAAAGTTATTAAAATTTGGAATTTACCCTGAATAGTGGCGATGAGGCAGACATCTGCGTTTCATGGGTGCCTCTTTGAAAAGAAAGTCGCCAAGCCAGGCAGGATGAAGCGTGGTTGCTCGTAAGCCTGGCATGGCCGTACGTCATGGCGTTGTCCTGTGACATTCCTTTGCCTTTTGTCTTTTCTCTTCGCAGTTTGTCCAACTGCCTGCAAGTCCCAGGGCTGCACCTCTGACGGTCACTGCTGTCACAGCGAATGTCTTGGGGACTGCACGGAGCCGAACGACCCTGAAAAATGCGTGGCTTGCCGCAACTTCTACCTTGAAGGCAAATGCGTGGACACCTGCCCGCCCGGTTACTATCGCTTTGAGGGGTGGCGTTGTGTGACCTTCAGCTTCTGCCAGGAACTGCACAACAAGTGCAAAAACGCCAGGGAGTCGGGGTGTCACGTTATCCACAACAACGAATGCGTTCACGAATGCCCGTCGGGGTACATCATGAACTCCAGCAAGTAAGTACAAGTGTCTGCAGGCAAAGAAACCAAGCTCTAGTTTTTGTACCGTGCTTTTCTCTCGCTTGGGCAGAGGGTTCGTGTTCTGTGTCAAGACCAAGAAAAGCTTCCGGCATTGAAGTGTCTGCGACAATTACCTGGTCAACTTTAATGTGATTTGCAAACTAATGCCTTGCTGATTTCAGCTATTAAAAGCGGACAGGGCTACCTGCCAGTTTATTTTTCTGCTGCTTCCCTAGTTTGCTCTTAAGTTTGGAAAACGTGGGAAAGGGAGATTCAGAGAGAGAGGACAAGGAAGAGGAGCGTCCTGAAGTTGGAAGGGTCTTGCTGTAATTGAGTGGGACGTGGCAGACGGGCAGCGGAGAGGCTTCAGTAGCCCTGCTTCCCTTGCCCTCCAAAGCAGCCCTCAGACTAGAAGCCTTGCTATTAAGCAGAATGGGGGAAAGTCATGTCTAATGCAAAGAGCATAGCGTCTTTGAATGGATCGTTCTCAGAATGTCTGTCCCTCGGCCCTGTGATTGCTTTCATTGAGCAGGTTCAAGCTGTGCCAGACCCAAATGGACAATGTAACAAACAAGTATAGCATGAGTCAAAGCAGGGAACGGCTATTCTGACTGTTCCCAGGGTTTTTAGACAAAGGAGTTAAATAATTTATGTTGCTGAGCTGTTTATCACTGAAAACTTTGTTGTTTGTCCCACAATAACATTATATATTGTGATGAGTCAGATTTCCGATGAATATTGGTAGCTTTGTGCTCGCGTGTGTTTGCTCCTGCCGTAGTAATTTCAGGGAATTCATTCGAACAGGACTTTATATTCCATTTCCTGTTTTGCTTTTCAAAAAATGTACCAGCAGCTCCCAACGTGGACATGCTGCTTGTGCAACAGCAGCCGTCGCCTCTCTCCTATGCTTGTTCCAGGCTGCTGTCGGCAGGACCTCCGCCACGCTGCTCCGTGCTTTTCCTACAGCGTTTCTAGCTCTGAGCTAGTTGGGAACACATTCTTACAGTGGTGTGACCAGGACAAGCAGCCATCTTCCTGCCGTTTAAGAAGTGTTTCCCCAGAGCACAAAGCACATGCTTGCTTGCGTTTTTCTAAAGCAACTTTATGTACAGTCCTTAATCAGAGGGTTCCTGGATGAACAGCCAGCTCTCCGCTCGTTAATTACGTGTTTGACTGACGATCTTGGGATGGAGACTGGGCCTGGGTTTTCTTGGTCTTGAAACCCCTGGTATGTAGAGCCCCGAGCAGCACCGTGGTGGATGGGCTACTCAAGATAGTCAAAACCGCTTCGTTCTGATTTCTGTTATGTAGGAAGGGACAGAGCGATTCGCGTTCCAGATGTGGAAAGGACAGTTTAAAGAATTACCAGCAGTTGTGTGGAGTTGCTAAGGGCCGTGGGTCATGCACTGCAAGTGAATCCCATGACCTTGTCAGGACACCCTTGCTTTGAATTGAATACTTTGCTTTTGAGAATTGCCGGGGATGCCTCGGATGACGTTCTGCCGAAGCATCGGATCTACATTCCTGACTCTTGTTTTTCAGCTTGCACTGTACACCCTGCGCAGGGCCCTGCCCGAAGGTCTGCGACTATGGGAAAGAGAAGACCATCGATTCCGTGACATCGGCACAGGAGCTGCGCGGCTGCACTGTTGTTAATGGAAGCTTAGTTATAAATATCCGTGGAGGAAGTAAGTTCTGGAGGAGTCAGGGGCTAGGGATCAGTGAATATGACACCATCCGCGAGCTCGGGCATTTCTCTTTTGCTTTGACCACTCTGAATCTGAAGAGTGGTTCAGAAAAATAACGGCAAAGCAAAGGCTCTTGCAATGTTCATTTGGGGTTTTTTGCTAGCTGATATTTGTAAGGTCTTGCGAATTAATGTAAAATCTATTTCATATGTTTGGGCTTCAATATCGGTGTTTTCCTCTGTTGTATCAGAAAACTAAAACCGGTGTTTTCCTCTCCGTAGATAACATAGCAGCTGAGCTAGAAGCGAATCTTGGCTTGATAGAAGAAATCTCAGGTTACCTAAAGATTCGCCGGTCTTATGCCTTGGTTTCTCTTTCTTTCTTTCGTAAACTACATCTGATTAGAGGAGAAACACTAGAAGCTGGGTGAGTTCTTTCAAAAGGTACTTTATTTTAATGCTTTGAAGTGTAAGGAGTGCTATCAGGGTGATTTGTATTGGTAAACAATGCTAAAGTTATTTTTAAACGTTCCTCCGCCCATGGCTTGTGGCCCAGCAGGGAAGATAGTTTAAATTCATTTTTGTTTGGTGTCTGGATCAGCACATGAGGAAAAAGCGCTTTCAGTGGATCCCCTCCCAATCGACATTTTCATTCTCTGCTTTCAGGAATTATTCATTTTATGCCTTGGACAACCAGAATCTTCGCCAGCTCTGGGACTGGAGTAAACACAACCTCACTATTGCACGAGGCAAACTCTTCTTCCATTATAATCCCAAACTGTGTCTCTCAGAAATCCACAAGATGGAAGAGATCTCTGGGACTAAAGGGCGTCAGGAGAGGAACGACATAGCCCTGAAGACAAACGGTGATCAAGCCTCATGTAAGCAAATCTCAGAACGGAGCAAGACTTGCATCATTTTCCTTTCCCTCTGCCTTGCTAACCTCGCGCTCTTATTTCTCTCAGCCTAGCTTTGATGTTTTTCTGGGGACGGTCCTTGTCCTGTTGGTAAAGCCCCAGACGTGTGACCTGCTGCTTGCTTGGGCGCTGCAGCGGCGCTGTCAGTATGCCCTGAGTAGAAGTACTCACGGGTTCTGCGTCTGGCCAGGAGCCTACCTTGCCAACTCTGGTCTTCAGAAGTTTGTTCTTTGTGTGCTCAGCTGTGAGTTTTCCAGGGTTGAGTGTGGTGGTGTGTCTTTTTGAAGAGTTTAGCACAACATAACCTCAGTCCAGACTGGGACTTTGTGTTACTGCTGAGTACCTGATTAATAGTCATAATCTTCTTTTACCCTGTCATGAGGCGACAGTATGCACGCAGAGTAAGCGCAGCAGGGAAATGGGATTTCCACCCATCCCTAGAGCCATGTGAGGGAGTTGCTATGACAACAGGCAAAGAAATTTGTGCAGCAATTTTTGTTAGGCTGCTCAGAGGTTTTTAAGCTAACAGCTTTCTTCAAGAGCAACGAGAAGACGATGCCTGTGTCAGCGTGACTGGGGAGCAAACATGCAGGGTTGCTTTATGCTCGAGCTAAAGGCGTGCTGCTGAAGGTGTAGTTTTGCAGACACTTATTTTGGCAGCAATAAAGCCATAAGCACATCCCTGCTGCACCCTCAGCCCTGCTGTTTGTTCCCATTCTGTGCCACACACAATCCCCTTTCTCTGTTTGTGCCAGTAAAACTCTGACGGGACTGCATGGTGAACCAAATTGTAGAAGTATTCCGGGGTGAAAAATAGCAAGCTTTGTTGTTCTTAGCTTGTGTCGTCTCTCTGCTCGGATTTGTTGCCTGGCCCCACAAAATTTTAGATGCACACAGGAGCAGGAGCACGCGCAGGTTGACACAGGAGATGCTTAAGCAGGTATTGCCACCAAAACCCCCAGCATTAATTAAACTATGATTTCAGTTCCTTGCATTTCGCTTCCTTGCTCTGCTCACAGCTTGGAATGCAGCTGAGATCGTCCGGTGGCCGCACTGTTTCTCTGCATTTGGTGACAGTTCTGCTTACGCAGCCCCATCCCCGATTCTGCCCTTGTTGTTCTACTGCTGTAGCTATTTGTGAACAGACTTTAGAAGTGAAGATCTTTCAGCTGAATCAGTTTCCTGATCTGGTTTGCCTCATATCAACGTGTGCAGCCGTGCCAGCACAGTGGGGAGAGGGGAACGTGATGATTGCCTGCCTAGAAACTGGCAGTACCAGCACCAGTGGAAAAACCTACACGGAGCCGCACGCTGGGGGATATCGCAGCTCAGCGTGGGCAGAGTGAAGGAGGTGCGAGGAATTAGCTGCCTGTGAAGGTCATCTCCTCCCGTGAGACCCCAACAAGCTCTTCCCACATTTGGGGATGAGACTGGCTTTGGGGTTCAGACCCAGCTCTGTCGTGTGGTTGTGTGCGGCTCCCGGGCTGGCCGCTTTCTTTGTTTAAAGGCAGCTGGAGGAGACAGTTGCATTTCCATTCACTCCTGTCTGCTGAGCTGTTCTCTCTGCCACCCCCCACCTCAAACCACAGGTTGCCAGTGTGTTTGGCTTTTTGTTTGTTTTGACATTTCAAGTCTAGTTTTCACATCGGCAGCATCCTGTTTACCAGGAAAAAAAAAAAAAAGAAGGAAAAAAAAAAAAGCCCTTGTTTGTTCTGGACGTGGTGCCAGTGAGATGAACGTTCTTCCTCCCTTGTGCAGCCACTGCAGGAATGGCCAGTCCAACCAGAGCGACACAGTTTGTCTTTCTTGGGCTGCGTGGACGTCCCATATCGCAACACATCCCTGGAGCCTCAGACCGCCACCCTCCTGCAGCTCTCTGCTGTCCTTGCCGCTGCTCGCAGAGGGACCGTGCTGCTCCCGGGCGAGGCTGGGAGTTCACGCGCTTTGAAGGCAGAGGCGACAGAAGCTGTGCAAACCGTATGGTGGGGTTCAGCTATATGGATCATAATGAATTTTAAAATATGTTGCCTTTAGATTTCCCCACCTATTAGAGTTTAGTTCAGCTTGTTTACAGGGTCATTTTCATAAAATCATAGAAACATTTAAGCTGGCGGGAACCTTAGGAGGTCATCTGCTCCAGCGACTGGCTTAAGGAAGGAATAGCATCGAAGTAAAAGAACATTTTAATGAGCAGCTCTGCTCAATCCCAATGTTCTCTTATCTGTCTGTGGAGAAAATAAACATCTAAGATAATGAAAAATAGAAACTTGTATTTTTTAGCGTTAACAAAATTATTGTTGCTTCTCTTTTGTTACAGGTGAAAATGAATTGCTGAAATTTTCTTCCATTAGAACATCTCATGACAAGATCCTGTTGAAGTGGGAGCCGTACTGGCCTCCTGATTTCCGTGATCTCTTGGGATTTATGCTTTTTTACAAGGAAGCGTAAGTGATCCACCGTTGCCTTGCAAAATAATAGCCATGCTGGGCTTCCACAAATGGCAGTTGGCACTGAAGAGTGGAGATTAAACCTGCTGTAGGCATAGCTGTTTGGTCTCTGTGGTTGTCTGGCTCCTACGCTTCAGTTTCCAATGTTACCCTTGTGTAAAAACGTTCGTTGTGATCCCTGACTTACCTGAGTTGTGTACAGTCAAAATTCCTCATTTAAGAGCAATCCAAACATTAGTTGTTCCAACTACTCTAGATGTACGTACTCTAACCATGGAGTTTATCATCTCCCAGGTATCTCCATGAGATGTGAGGTTTTTATTCCCTTGGCGGTGGGAAACATTCTTTTAGAATCAAGATTACCCAGCTGATTTTCATGAAGCTGAAAATAATTAGCCTGGATTTAGTTGTTGGGATGATTTGTGGAACAGTACCTGATCTGTGATGCTGTAGGAGACAGGGCTGCAAAGCTCACGACGCTTCATTTTCAGAATACATACAATGCGATAGTTATACTGTCTCCAAAGGATAAAGGTTTATAACTTTCAGCGATACCTTTAGAAATGTTGATTTTAAAAGCTTGAATTTGGATTCTGTTCATTTGAGGCTTTTCTTTTTTGTCTAAAGTCCATACCAAAACGTGACAGAGTTCGATGGCCAAGACGCTTGTGGGTCGAACAGCTGGACAGTTGTGGATGTTGACCCACCGCCGCGGTCAAATGAGCCCAAAGCCCAGGCCCAGCCAGGCTGGCTCCTGAGGGGCTTGAAGCCGTGGACGCAGTACGCCGTGTTTGTTAAAACTCTGGTCACCTTCTCAGATGAACGAAGAACGTACGGTGCAAAGAGTGAAATCATCTACGTCCAGACCAACGCTACTGGTCAGTATCGCTGCATTAACGTTGCCTTGCAGTGAAAAAGAAAAATAAACCTCAGTAGTCTTCTGGGTGGTAGTCGTGATAGTTCCATATCCATGAAACTTCCCGCTGCCATTGCTGCTCTGCTCCGGCAGGAAGGTATTCCTAAACAAACGGAGGGAGATGTGCTTCCCTGCGTGGGGAGAAGGTGCCAGCGTCACTTCTTCCATCAGGCTGGTGTGGCCACGGGTGAGAGGTTGTGTGCGCGCTGGTGCGCTCTGCTGCAGGGTTGCTGGGTGTCGGTGGAGCTGCTGCCGAGAGCATGGTGTATTCCCCTGGAAATGGAGGCTTGCCTGTGTTTGTCCCGGGTTCCGTCAAGCCCTCGCAGGGCGGTGGAAGTGACCTCTGTCTCTTTTCCTGCCCACGCAGTGCCGTCGGTCCCGTTAGATCCGATATCTGTTTCCAACTCTTCATCCCAAATCATTCTGAAGTGGAAGCCGCCCTCGGAGCCCAATGGCAACATCACGCACTACCTGGTGTTCTGGCAGCAGCAGGCGGAAGACAGCGAGCTTTACGAACTTGATTACTGCTTAAAAGGTGAGCGTGTGGTTCCCTCTCTGTGGCTTTCTTTCAAGCTTTCTTGGAATTGTCTGGAGATTTTTCACCGCTTTGGAGGTGCCCTGGACGCCTGATTGTGGTGCTTTCAGGACTGTTGTTCAAGAAGCAGGCTGAGATGCAGCTGTGTTCTCCCACTGTTCAGTTTCGTTATACATCAGACACTGTTGCCAAGTTATGTGCAGAAGCTCTCCAGAAACATTTTTTTACAAAGTAATCAGATAATTTTTCCTTTGGGGATCTCCCTTCTGCACTTGTTCCTTTTAAACTGAGTAAGAAGTTTAATAATGGCTATGGAGACAGTAGGGGAAAAATGTCAGCGCTTCTGGAGAGCAGTGGCCAAGTTAATTTTTGAAGGCATGCTGGGCCTGGCTTGGAATTCTCTCAGGACACGGAGTTTCACCAAGGACTCCCAGATCTCACCTGCTGCCCTGGGTTACTTAAACAGATGAGCTGGGGTAGAACTGTGTGTGACTACAGCAGCGCCTGAGCTCCGTTTCAAAAATAGCACCGTTTTGAATCAAAGGCCTGTGATGAAAGGGGGAGAGCTGCTCGGCCCTGGATGCCCACATGTGCCCTGAATCTTGCATACACCAGTTTGGGATCTTTGCAGGCTCAGATATCTGCTTCTACCATGTCAGGCGTGAGTGATACTAAAATTGTTTTGTCCGCAGGTTTAAAACTGCCCTCAAGGACATGGTCTCCTCCTTTTGAATCCGAAGACCCTCAGAAGTATAATCAAAGTGAAAATGAGGACGTCAGCGGAGAATGTTGTTCCTGTCCTAAAACAGACTCTCAAATACAAAAGGAGCTGGAAGAGTCGGCTTTCCGCAAGACATTTGAGAACTATCTTCACAACGAGGTTTTTGTCCCCAGGTACGAATATCAAACAATATCGCCCAGGTACTCTGGGGTGAGGAAATGTGACTGAATTCTGAACGAAAGCCTTTGGCTGGACATGGCCGTGTTGCCAGTTTCTCTGGGCTGCCATGAGACCCTCTAGTCCTGCTGAATGTGTGTGTCGGAGGCTGGTGAGAGCTGAGCACCGGCCGCTGAGGCTCTTGCAGAGCTGGAAGATTCTGGTCTGATGTCCTGGCTCTGAATTCTCCTCAGCTTGAGGATAAAGCGAGAATCCCTAACAAATAGCTGAATGTCTGCAGCTCATTTAGCCTTCTTTGATGCCAAAAATAGCTGGTTTTTTCTCTCCTCAGATTTTGTGGTCTAGCTTTTCATCCAGTTGAAAAGAAAGAAAAAGGGAAGTTTACCATGCCATGGCCTTGTCCTTTTGCGTGGTGTTTGCGGTCTTCCTTGCACTTAGGCTGGGAAATACCTCCAATACCATGAGGAATGCGGCTGCTGTGGGGGTGAATGTCCTGTTTCGAATGGCACACGCAGTGTCACATTAGGTGGTGTTGAATGTCTTCACACTTGATGTGCAGCTTACAGAGGAGGCGCTGGGAATCAGGTTGGAGTCGACAGTGATTTACCCTCCGCACTGTCACACATTTTGTGCTCAAAATTTATTCTCACCTTACTGCCCTAGCTAATAAACATTTATTTGCAGCTGCTTGACAAAAGGTTCGTTACTGCACCGAACAGCTTTTTATTATTGGGTACACTACTAGACAGTGTCTCTTCTCTGCGAGCCTGGTTTGATGCCTGCAGTTGTCACCTGGAGGCTTAAGCAGAGCCTCTGCTCTTGCTCTTTCTGTGCAGTTAGTGCTGATCAGAAGGACGAGTTTCAGCGTGCAGAATGGTGCCAGGACCCAACAGATTGAAAAGCAGAGGAGAACCAAGCCGTGTACAAAAGCCAGACTCCTCCTGATGTAGGCAGACAATTCTGACAATCTGATTTCTTTTTTTTTTTTCTGTTTTTTCTTCAATTTTGTTGTGCAGCCAGCCCAGGATGCTTCTCAGGCCAGTTTCTGGGGTATGTATTTTAGGAAGAAACCAATCACCAGGATGTGCCACCTTGTCAGCCTGCTAAGGAAGATATCTCTGCTTCCCTGAGGCTAACTAATCCTTTTAAGACGAGGCCCTTTTGCTGTTGCAAGTCAGCAATAAAGACGCCTTGCTGCTTGTCTTTCCTGACAGGCTCCAGGCTGTGGCAGTGTAAATTAGAGTTAGTTTCACTGTGGATGCTGTGCCTGTTGCCTGCTGGTAGGGCAGCCTGTCGAGAGCCTGGCGACTGAACGTGAAGCGTGTTTTACCGCAGGTGCTTTTTACGTGGCTCCCGATTGTTTAGTGACCTCTCAAGGTACTGGGTGGGCTCCCCTTGAGACAAGAAGCCTTCTGCCAGTCACGGGGAGGAATCTCACAGATGAGGCCAGCAGAGAATATGAGATGGCAGGGGTGCAGAAGACAGAGAAGCTGAGAAGTTACTCCCCGTACATCTGGTCTCCTTGTTTTCCATGTACCATTTTTCTCCTCCTGTCCCGTTCCCAGCTGTCTGATCCCCGTGCGGTGTCCCGTCCGTACGAGGCTCTGCCACAGAGCTGCGTGCTCTGCCTTAGTCCAGGTCTGATCTCATCCACCTTGCTGAGAACCCCTCTGGAAATCACAGAAGCCGTTCCTTCCCTGTGTGTGTGGTTTGTTACTCTGGGAGATACTATCACAAGTCTTGTGGGTTAATTTGCTCTGGCACTGGCAAGGCAAACTAGAAGTTTCTAAATGCTTCTTGCCATACCCACCTTCCCAGTCAGAGCTCGTGGTATCTTTACGCCACGTGCTTTGTAACCTCCCTTTGTAGCTGAACAAAGTGGCCATCAGACGCTGATGCTTTGTTTCTTCTTTCCTGTGTTGTTTGCTCTTGCACTGGAACTGGTTTTGCACAGATGGGAGCAAACGGGTGATTGCACGCTGCAACAGGTTGCCCGGGGAGGTTCTGGAGTCTCTATCCTTGGAGATCTTCAGAACATGGCTGGACATGGGCCTGAATAGCCTGCTCCAGCTGCCCCTGCTTTGAGCAGGGGGGTCATTAATTTCCAGAGGTGCCTTCCAGCCTCAACCGCTCCGTCATTCTGTGGAAAGCACGGAAAGATTTCAAAAGTAAAGAAAGTCCTGAGAGGCAGAGGGGAACTAACTGGCTGCTCTTCAGGGTATGACTTCATGTGTACACTCCCCTCACTACCGCAGAGAAAGCCGTCTCACTCTTCTCTCTGTCCTCTCTCTCTCGGTCACACGCGCTTGTGCCGTTACAGATATTGGTGGGTTACAGAGTGAACAAGATCTGGGATATGACTCATGTGAAAAGTAACTTTTTTTCTTCTTGGTTTCCCAGTTCAATCCAATTAATTGTACAGACAAATACCTAAATGCTTTGGCCAGCACAAGTAGGAAGACGGGCCAGCTGTTCCTCTGCTGGTTTCAGGTGTGTGGAAAAACTTGGCTTAAGTGAGCAAAGGCACCCTTAAAGTCTCCCAGCACGGGCCATATTGCATGTGATGAGTTGTCAGTCCCATCCTTCTGTGAACCTCTCACACGCTGATAGTCTGTGACGGCAGGAGCAGCAGGAACCTGAACAGGGAAGGTCATTGGAGCTGTTGAAATGGCCATAAAGAAAATGGCACTGGAACAGCTATGGGAAGACATCAGATGTTTGAAAATACAGAGAATTTGGCAAGAAAATTGCTGCAAATCCAGGATAGTAAATATGGGAAGGTTGGGGTTTACAGCTTTTAAAGTTTTTCTTCTTTTCTGTTACTTGAGAAGGAAGAAGTTATTCTTGCGTTTTACTCTGTGTTGCATCAGTGGTTAAATTACTGTTTTACTTGTGAAAAACAGAATTCTCGTAAACATGAGGAACAGCTGAATCCACACTTTGTAAACAGTGCCATGTAGCTTTGCTTCGAAGTCCAAACAAGGTTCTGGTTGACCATCAAGATTCCTTCCAGAGGAGGGAGGTGGCACAACCCAGACCGGCTGTCTGAACTCTGCCCCCCTGTCGGGGGACGCTGTTCAAAACAATGCACAGGCTGAGATAACAGCAGCTCCAAAATGAGTTAATTAGTAATTAGAGAAAACTCAAAACTGGAATGTACTCTGCTGAACCTGCCTTTTGGCATCCCGTGTTTTCATCAGGTGGGTGAATATGCTTACGCTGTTGTGTACAACCCACCGCTTGGTTTGAGGAAATCTGAAAATCTGCTTTCCAGCTGGGTGCCTTTGCTGTTGGAGGGGGAGAACTACCCCCAGGGATGGAGCCGGGAGCTGCAGACAGAGACCTGGTGCGGCTGCACTGGGCCAATCATTTGCCTGGCGCTCGGAGGGAGGCCGTGGAAAGTTCAGTTCAGCAGCAAAGATTTGCTTCAACAGCTTGTTACATTTTTAGAGACTGGAGATGCCTCAAGTGTGGGTTCAGTTCAGGTCGCTCTTTGTACCCTGGAATAGCTGCGCGCACACGCAAAAAAAGATCATCGTCCCCTGAAAATACCCGGTCTGTTTTCAGGTGGCGTTAATTCCTTTTGTGTCACTGAAGACTGTTACTGGTTCACCATCTTGGTTAGTTCCCGACCTGGGATTCCTGGTGGTGAATGTGTGGCAGGATGTGAAGTGTTAGAACAAGGAGTTTTGTTTTGGTACTCATTCCCTTTTTTTCAATTCCCAAGAAAATTAAGTTTGTGAATGGTTCTTAATTCTGTTTATTTACTGACAAAATCTGACATTGAAGTTGGCTCGTTTACTTGCAAACTGGGGAGTTGACAGGATCACACTGCCGGTTCTGTTTTTACTACGGAAAAAAACTGATTTTCAGACCGAAGTGCAATAATTCAAGAGGGAATATTTGGTTAGCAAAACCACACAGCTAATATGTGATCTGAATCTGTGAGTTTTAAATGCGTCTGTTGAAAATACCATAAGAGATCGGTCTCTCAGAAGAAGGTTACGATGACCTGCCTAGCTATCGAGGTGTAGCCTTCGGGCTCAGAGTGGCACATGTATTCCAGCGAGCTGTGGAATGGGTCTTAGGCTTTAGAAATGAGAGTTTATGACACTTTGAGTATGTGGAATATCGAAGGTCGTCAGAGCTGGGGGCTGTGATACGACCTCATGTGCCACAATGTGGAGGAGATGGACTCCGCAGCGTTGCGACGCCGTACAAGGCATCTGTCGGGCAACCTGGGAAAGGTGTGGTTAGCTGAGAGGATCTGGAAGAACTGCAGTTCTCAAGTGAATACTTTAGACTTTCATTTATCTTTATTCCCCCCCGTATGGTGTTATGCAGGGCAAGAGTCTCAGGGATGCAGAATTCTCAAAAGCTGTGTGCGTTCCAGGGGGTGAGGCAGATTGCTTGTTTAATAAAAAGCAAAGTCCTGAATTTCTTTGTTGCGTTGCAAATAGGAGGCTGGAATTTGAGTGGCACTCCGAGCCCTCCTGTTCTAACTCTTCCTTTTCAGATGAATGTGTTTACATTGACTCTAACAAATAACATCGTAACCTGGATTATTTAATAGGCCATCGAGAAAACGAAGAGACCTTGGCTCTGCGGCCAATGCCACCGTGGTGATACCCACCATCGCATCCTCTCCAAACAATTCCGCAGCAGCATCCGAGAACGCAGACGAGCAGAAGCCTTTTGAAAAAGTGAAGTCTAAGGAGTCTTTGGTGATCTCGGGCCTGCGGCATTTCACCGGCTATCGCATCGAGCTCCACGCGTGTAACCATGATGCTCAGGAATCCCGGTGCAGTGTCGCAGCGTACGTCAGTGCCAGGACCATGCCAGAAGGTAATTCTCTTCCCGGGCTTTGCTTTGGGGTGATGGCTGGTTTCAAAATGCTGTTTTTCCGACGGGAGCCAGCTGCAATACAGAAACACCATGCAGGGCTGGGGCTTTCTTTGTGTCCTAATAGGAGAGGAGGATGGATGAAGTCTTGGCAAATTTTGCTGAAGACATGAAAGGGATCTGTTATTAATCATGACCTTGATTCTAGCTAAGGCTGATGACATCGTCGGTCCAGTTACCCATGAACTGGTTGAGAAAAATACCGTGCATTTGAAGTGGCAGGAACCGAAGGAGCCAAATGGTCTCATCGTGCTGTATGAAGTGAATTACGGACGTCTCGGGGAGACAGAGGTGAGAATTTCCGCTTGGCCCTTAGCACAGTGCACTTGGAGAAGGAGCCCTGCCCGGGACTCCAGGCAGTTTAGTCCTTGATAGTCCTCCTGCATGTGGTGTCCTGTCCGGCTTCCTTGTGCGTGAACCAGTGGGACACAAAACCAGACCGGTGGCTCTGTGTCCTCTGGCAGCCTGTCTGTGGCGACACTGAGAAATAAAAATCTGCCTCTGTGCTTGCCACAGAAGCAGGTCTAATTTGCCAGCTTTCTGCATGGAGGTTTTTTTTAGGAATTTGATTTCACAGGAGGACAGAAAACATACATCTAAATTTAAGTTGCTTAGAGAAATTAAAGAAAGCGTTGAGCGGCCAGAGAGCTTGTGGGCAGCCCTGCTGCCCGTGCAGAATGCCAGTGCCGCGTGGGTGGGAGGGCTTGCCAGCCCAGCTCCGGTTTCAGGGCTGAGGTCTCCTACGGCAAATGGCATATGCTCTCTGTAATCTGAACTACCAAACTGTAAAATGGAAATCCAGGACAAACCGCTATATTGGAAAAGACCCGAGCATGTGAAAGCCCTATTTGTGTCCCTCTGCCAGGCGAGGAGGTGAGGTAGGAATCCTGGTGTGCTGTTACAGAGCTCTGGGCCGCTGCGGAGGCAGGGTAAGGCAGCCTTCCTCTCCCTCCTCCCGCAGGAAGCACACTACTGCGTTTCCCGTAAGCATTTTGCCAGCGAGCAGGGCTGTAAACTCCGGGGACTGCAGCCTGGAAACTACAGTGTCCGCATACGAGCTACGTCACTGGCTGGAAATGGCTCCTGGACAGAACCTACCTATTTTTATGTGGCTGATTATCGTGAGTTGGTTTCTTTTTGGGTTTTTTGCGGCATTTAATTCCTGGTAGAAACCTAGGTTATTTTTGGAAGATGAGGGTTTAGCAAGCATTGCACAGGGAACTGTAGGGGGTCATAAAATATCTACCAATACGCCTACTTTCACGAAACTGAAATTGCTTAGAAATGTGAGACTTCTCTTCATGAGTTCTCCTTCCGACCAGCCCCGCGTTCTCTGTCTGAAATAGCCTCTAGTTTCATGTTTGTTCCAGTTTATTCAAGGCAGAGGTTTTATTGAGCAAAAGGCTTGGATTTTGGACCTGTATAATACCTCCAACTCTCTCTTTCTCTCTTAGTGAACGCTCAGCCTAATATAGCTGTTATAATTGTTCCGATTATTTTTGCCATAATCATTGCTGGAATTATTGGAGCTGCTTACGTGCTTGTGAAAAAGAGGTGAGTGCAATTTTGTGTTGTTTCCACCAGAACAAGTGAAACTTGCATCTGAAAATTTTGTTTATTTTGTTTATTTATTATTTATTTTATTTATTTTGTTTTGTGGGAAGTAACTCTGTGTTTATTTTATAATTTAGATAATGATTGCAACGTGAATTTGGTTTAGGAAATATTTTGTGCCTTTGGAAATTGGGACTGTTTGTATTTGCTGCGTGCTTTGGGAATTAATCAAACTGCCTTCAGTTCGAACGTCTCAAAGGGTGCAGATGTGCTGAAGGATTTGTGTCTCTCTTCCAGACAAACTGAAGGACCAACCGGACCACTCTACGCGTCCTCTAACCCTGAATATCTCAGCGCCAGTGATGGTGAGAGCTGTGAGGGCTTTTTTCAGTGCCTTGTTTCTCCTGTGGTCATTCAGGCGGTGCAGCAGTATGGGGTCGGCGTGGTCTTTATGGAGTTTTTCTGGTCTTTTTTTTACGTTTACACCCATAGTATCCTGTGGCAGTGCTACACAGCTACAGAAATGTCTTTCGAAAGATACTTGCTCAATTCAGACACGTTTCTCCCTGCTCAACAGTCTATGTCCCCGATGAGTGGGAGGTTCCACGAGACAAGATCACCCTCCTCCGAGAGCTGGGACAGGGCTCCTTCGGCATGGTGTACGAAGGAATCGCCAAGGACATAGTGAAGGGAGAGCCAGAGACTCGCGTCGCTGTCAAAACTGTGAACGAATCAGCCAGCCTCCGCGAGCGCATCGAGTTCTTAAACGAAGCCTCTGTGATGAAAGGGTTCAGCTGCCATCATGTGGTAAGCATCGCTGGGCGCCGCGGGTGAGGAGCAAGCCCCATCACGTAACTAACGGTGCTTTGGTGCTTTCAAAGCGTGACGTTCTACGTACGAAAGCAGCCCTTCTGTAGAGGTGCTTGTTCGAAAAGAGCTGGGATCTTTCCGCGTTGTGTTTTATAAAATGCATCTTTCCAAACTTCGCGTCGTGACAGGGCTTCGTGCTGCTGTTCCCAGCTCTTGTTCAGGGGGTGTTGGCTCTGCTGTGTCCACCTGTTTTCATATCTGGGCTCTGCACAGTGTGTTTGGACACAACTTTGAGGGAATTTCTCACGTATTTTCCAGGTTCGCCTCCTCGGGGTGGTCTCAAAAGGGCAACCTACTCTGGTGGTCATGGAGTTAATGGCACACGGAGACCTGAAGAGTTACCTTCGCTCTTTAAGACCTGACGCTGAGGTAAAGGCAGGAGAGAGAGAGTCTGTTGTGCAACAGGGTAACTTGATTTGGTTTCTAATACTACTTTATTTATTGTAGAACAACCCTGGTCGTCCGCCACCGACGCTGAGAGAAATGATCCAGATGGCTGCAGAGATCGCTGATGGCATGGCCTATCTGAACGCCAAAAAATTCGTTCACAGAGATCTTGCGGCTCGTAACTGTATGGTTGCAGAAGACTTCACGGTAAAGATCGGAGGTACGTAGCGTGAGATCAGAAGACAACTCTGTGGGTCGTATTCGGTGTGAAGGCAATCTGTGAAGCCCAAAACCAGTGCGGCAAACACAGGTGGCTTTCGCTGGCTTCCTTTGGAAATGCAGCAAACTTTCCACTTTTTCTTCCCTGTGAAGTTTAGTAACAAAATAATCTCCCGTAGAGCCAGAGCAGCTTTTCTCGCCTTCTCTATTCTCAAACCTCTGTCCAAAAAGTTTATTGTCTCCTGAGCCTGAGCTGCCTCGGGTTATCTCCCTGTTCGTTGCTTTCGTGAGAATTACGACAAAGAAGGTGTTGGGTACAACAAACCAAGCGTTGATAATCCCGTCGTTAGGTCAGGTGCCTTTTCAAAGTCATTTATCTTCCACAACAACCAATTTTTAACCCAAACCCTTTTAGAAATAAGTAAATATAACATTTAATAATCCCAAACTCCACAGGGTGGTGATTTTTCAGAGCTCTTTGGACTTAAAGCCAAGGCAGTGAGATTTCAGGGCAAAGAGCTCTGTTTTACTTCAAAGAGATGAATAAAAGTAATGTTTAGAATAGAAGCCGTCACTAAAAATTTTAACTCTGGAGTCTCTGTGGTGGCTCTGTAGAAAAAATGCATGGAAAAGGAGAATGTTTTGGATGTTAAATTGCAAGGTGACCCATGGCTGTGGGTTGGGCCATAGGTGTATGAAAATAGCCTGGCGTGGAAGGAAGGAAGGAAACATTCCTCTGGAGATGCTGCACAGTAAGAGTGGCAGGGAAGGAGAGATGTTTAACACTTCCCAATTGCTCTTCTCAGACTTTGGCATGACCAGAGATATCTATGAGACGGATTATTACCGTAAGGGAGGCAAAGGACTGCTGCCCGTGCGGTGGATGGCACCCGAATCGCTGAAGGACGGTGTTTTCACCGCGTATTCCGATGTGTGGTAAGTTGTGCTCTGCAAGCCCAGGTGGATTCTAGCTCAAGAGCTCGCTATTTTAACACAGGGGGTTTAAATTGTGAGTTGCTGGCTTCCACAGGGTACAGAAAAAACAAAAACATTGTTTTGAAACCCCCCCTCTTAAAAATATTGTCGTGTTCTTTTAAAGTATATGTTCTCTAAAAGGAAGACTGTCACTTGTAGCTCTCCAGGATGTTTCATTCTCACCCGGAGTCTTCTCGTTCTCAGGTCTTTCGGTGTTGTCCTCTGGGAGATCAGCAGTTTAGCAGAGCAGCCTTACCAGGGGCTCTCCAACGAACAGGTGCTAAAGTTTGTAATGGATGGAGGATACCTGGATCAGCCGGACAACTGCCCGGAGCGGCTGTGAGTACCGAGGCGGGGGACAAGCGACCAAAAGCTAGCTGAAGTCTGGCCAACAAAGGTGGCCCCGCATTTGACACCTCTTAACCCCCTTCTCTGCCGGGGAGGAACAAAGCAGACTTTAGTGAGCCACCTCTCACAGAAATTCAACCAGTGCGTCCTTCGGGATCCGGGAATTAAAGACCCAAGCCAGCCCATTTCACTGGAAGGGAAATTAAACCCACCTGGGCCTTACATTGCGAGTAGAGATTCAAGAGAAGGAAGTACAAAGCACAGGAAAAGCTTAAAATACAGAGAAGCACTGTATCAGTTGCCCAAACAACATGTTTGTCCTCGGCTCCAGACGAGTGGGTGGCAGTTGGCTCGTGTCATGTGGCAAAGCCTGGCCACCATCTGCATCCACGTGGCTGCAGAGGCTGGAGAGCAGCTTGTTAATCCCGGGTCTGCTGAGGCTTTCTGTAATTCATCCCTCTGTACTACGTAAATAGTCTGGAGAATTCCAGCTCCTTTTTACCACGGATTTTCAGAAATCCAATTTTATGGCTAATGAGGAGGGAGAGGCAGGAGAACGCCGTGCTGAGCCAAGAGCTGAGTTTCATGTCCGAGGCCTTTTCATTTCTGTTGCAGACTCATTGCCCCACTTAAGTACCAGGCTAGGCTGCCGCAGGCTTAGGGGAAAAGAGGGCACCGTGTGAGGACAGCGAAAAACACCTCGCAGAGATCACAGGCTGCAGCCAGGCGTTCTCCTGCGCCAGGGTTAAGGGTTGCTCTCTGCAGCTGCTCGTGACGTTCGCTGTCTGGAGGCTGCTGCGTCGCCGGGTCTGCCAGCATGGCTGCGTACCCAGATGCCTCCTAAGCCGCTTCTGTCAGAGTAATTAAGAAAAAAATCCCGTTACTAAGTGTTCAACCTGAGCTAGGGTGTTCTGATGGGTGTGGGGAGCCACTGCTGAAGCAGCAGGGAGGGGAAGGAGCCCTGGCTGGGAAGGGGAACGCTGATGGTAACTCTCTGGCGCTGGTAACCTCTTGCCCCAGCCCGCTTCTGGCCAAAACAGCGCTTCCAGAGTCAAAAAACAAACATGTTTTGTGAGTATGCTTATGAAAAAAGCCTGCTGTCCTGGACATTTGTCTCTTATGGCCAGTTCCAAGCTCCAGTTCGAGACTTTATTTGTACTTGTGAGTTCTTTCTCCATGGTGTCTGATAACATATGACCTCTTGCCGCAGCCTTTCTTTTGGGTGGGATGTTTACAGGACCTCTGTCCCCTGCACAGCCTCCTATTTTCCTTGAAGTTTGAGGAGCTGTGTTGTCTTTCAGACTGGGTTAAAATTAAAATTGAATGAATGAAGAAATTGTGACCTGGCTCTGAGTGCGTGCGCGCACGCTCAGGGTGTGTGAACCGCAGCCCTGTTTCCTTCGGAAGCCGAGTTGAGAACAATTGAAGGAATTGGAAGGAGTTTTTGATCTAGACAGAAATAGAGAAAAAGGAGTGTCAGGATCCACGGGCAAATACGGAGGCTGGAAAGAGAGCAAACAACTCGGTTGGCGTGGTGGAGGGGTGGCGTGTGTGGTGGGCGGTCTGATGGGGAGGCGGTCCTGGTCTGTGCCAGCCTTGCCTGCGTGAAACTCTTTCTTCCTACCCCTGACTCTTGTTTGCCCCGACCTAGGCACAGCCTGATGCAGATGTGTTGGCAGTACAACCCGAAGATGCGCCCCACCTTCATCGAGATCATCGAGATGCTGAAGGAGGACTTGCACCCCAGCTTCCACGAGGTCTCGTTCTTCTACAGCGAGGAGAACAAACCTCTGGAAACGGAGGAGTACGAGATGGACTTTGAGAACATGGAGAGCATTCCCCTCGATCCTTCCTCGTACTCGCAGAGGGACAAAGTCCTGGGGCGGGACAACGGACCCTCCATGGCCCTCAAGGGGAACTATGAGGAGCACATACCTTACACTCACATGAACGGTGGCAAGAAAAACGGGCGGATTCTCTCCATGCCCAGGTCGAGTCCTTCCTAACGCTTCCCGGTTGGCCCAAGGGTTGTGTCTGCTTTGTTCCCCTCCACAGATCTCAGGACTCTTGTTATTGCTGCCACAGTGTGTGACACACATCGACAAACTCTTCAGATTTTTAATCATCTTATGATTAATACCTTTTTTTGTTTTTTGTTTTTTTGCCAAGTTGACTGGTTGTCAGTGGACTTATCTGTGAACATAAATGGAAGAGGTTTCCATGGCTGCTGTCCCTTCTGTAACCATGGTTTCACAACAGGAAGCCACCGTGTGAGTGAAACCGAAGGAGGAGCATCCACGTTTGCCAACAAAAGACGTGAAATTTGCTGGTGTCTGAGCTACAGCGTAACGGTGCGGAACAAAACTTCTGCAGGACAAAAGCATTTCCAGTAGAATTCCAGGCTTTCAGGCATACTCTTCACTACAGCTGAAGGATTCAACACATCAGTCGGACGCGCCAGATCCTCAGATCGACCAATAGCTGCTGCTTTCGTACTTTTTAAATGGGTTCAAGCCCAGGGGTGCGTGCGTGTGTGTGTGTGCGCATGTGGGCAGTATATATATGTGGGGTGGATATGTATAGCAAAATATACACCTCTCTTTTTTGTACATAAGTTTTGTATGTTCTCACAGAAGCTTTCCTCTTCTTGGAAGTGTGTACTTATCTTTTTTTCCCATTTCCCTGGAGTGACTGAATCCTAAACAGATTATTTTTATACTAAGGACTCTTTGGGAGTAGGTTTTCTCTCATTAACAAATGAGGAAAACGTGCTGGGAGCCAAAGGAGCAGAAATCTGAGATTTGTGGGTCCTTTCAAGACCAAACGAAGTAGGAGTCCCCTGACCTGAGACACGGAGTTTTCTGTCCTTACAGCGTTGAGTATATATATTGTTTGTTGTAACATATTTAAAAATGTCTTTAGTTTAAATTTTAACTTCATATAAATTATTGACTGTTTATGGTCCTTTCGGGGAGGGGAGAGTTTAGGGGATTGTTTGGTCTTAAAGTGGTCCAAAGATTTCAGAATGAACTGATTTTAGCCGATGGCCCTTTTAGCAGCTACGAAACACACGTTAAGTTTATACTTGACAAGGCTTTCTCATACAGTGTCGTGATTTATACAATGCAGTCAGCTGGCTCCGGGCAAAGCCCTGAGACAAAGGAGCTGGGACTTCGCTGGGTTGTTGGGGGCTGAAGGACACCGGAACGTCCCGGTCCCCAGTCCTGCTACTCCTTTGCCCCCCTTGCTTTGCCTCCTGCGCGCGCGGTGCTGCAGAAGCAGCCGGCGAGAGAGGACGAGCGAGAACTCCAGCCGATAAAGAGACGCTGAGGCCGGTCTGAAGGGGGGAGAGCGCAACGCTCCTGGCTCTGCGCGTGGAGCAGAAGCTGAACGTGACTGTGGTGAGCTGCCCGCTGCCCGCTGCTGCTGCGCAGGCGGCCGGCCCCGTGCTGCCCGCAGGCCTGCGCTGCTTTCCGGAGATGCCCAGGACGCGTGCGTTAGCCACTGCTTTCACCTCTCTGGGATGTCAGCTTTCATCTTCTGGACTGTGCTTTGTTTTGCTGCTGTTTGCATAAAAGACAGAGCTGATGAGCATGAGAGGCTAGAAAATAATTGTGAGACGAAGCGTGTCGCGTAGTGGTGAGGGAGTGTGCTGGCAGGGAGAAGTGCTGAAGCAAGGAACGAAGAGGATCGATGTTGCAGGCCCTTGTCACGCAGGAGCTGCTTTTAAAAGGGGAGAGAGGTGCTCAGTCCTCTGCTTCTCCTCCTGGAGAAGTCTGAGAGCCGCGCTGTGCTCTCTGCCAGGAGGAGACGAGGTGGGAGCGGGGACCCCAGGCTGGCGTGGGGGTTTCCACTGCAGCCCGCGGCGCTGCTGGTTTCTCCCTGTGAGCGACGAAAGGGGCTGGAGTCCGTAGGGAAGCGCGAGGGGAGGGCGACGGGCTCCGTGCACCCCCACGAGCTGTCGGGCCGAAGGTGGAGGCTACAGGATGCTCGCAAAGTCAGGTGGAAAAGAGACAGCCCGGCCGCGGGTCAGGACCTTCCGTCTCAAAAGGCCTCGTTTACATTTCTTCTGCTTTACAAAGTAGTAACTGTTCAGCAGCTCTATACTGCACTGCAGGAAAGAAGACATATTCTCACGCTTTTCTAAGGAAGAGAAGTTTTTCTTATTAGAATTTTTTAATTTATTTTAATATATAAAACACTGTAAAAAACCAAACCCAACAAACAATTTGTTTTCTTAAACGAACAGAACATGTAAATTTGTATCCGTAAAATCTTGGCAGGTGGATGTGGTGGGATTATTTTTGTCCTGTTCTGGTGCAGTCTACCTCAGTGTTTCTTAAGGATATTTTTAATACTACGCACCTCTAAAACCTGTTCAAATTTTCTGGTCTGAACCTGTTGTGGATCAGGGAAAATCAGTATCAGCCGATTCCAGTACTAGGGACCATTCACCGAAGGGAATGGGTAGGAGAACGGCTCGTCGCTGTTTGTCGCTAATCTGAGCAGTAGTGACCAAAGGAACCGATTGACAAATTTGGATCTGGTGTTTTGCTGTCATCCTCTTAGTTCTGTGGTGATTAAGAAAAAAAAAAAGAGGACAAAAAGCCTATTAAATGTTTGGACTTCAGTGAGCGAATGACCCAAAAGGAGCAGACCGTGTCGTTCTGGAGCGGGATTTGCCAGCGTGGAGCAGGGACCGGCTGTTGAGGTTGGATTGGGGCACCTTGGTCACTCTCGCTGCGCATGGGTAATCCGGAGTCCTGCCGGTGGGATGTCACCTCCCGAAATAAACCTTCCCCAGCACGTCCTTGTTTTGATAACATTTTAAATTGCAGTGATCATAACTGTGGGAATAGCAGATCTTTTCTACAAAACGTTGGAAGGTTGTGTTGGGTCTGGCTGTTGGGTTGCTGCTGGTTGGCCCTCTGAGCGCAGGCGGTTTGCAGCGCTCCGGTCGCTGCCCGAGGGAGCCGCGTGCTGTGCTGCGGGCGCGCTGCCCGTTCCCACGGCTCACCCGACCCTCTTCACTCTGCACCAAACGGAGCGGTTGTCTGTACCCAGTCCTGTGCGTGAAGATTATTCCAGGTGTCCTTTCTGTGGTGTGCCAAGGTTGAGGAATGGTACCAGCGGTGAGGATATGGTTTTTCCCCTTGTAAAAACAAAAACACTAGCGGTTGCCACTCATGGCTGCTGAAGATGACACTCACTGCTGAATTAGGAAGAATAAATATCATTTGTAAAGCCCAGCTCTCGCTTCTGGGAAATCCTTTACTCTCAGCCTGCAGCTGATACTTTGGTCTCAGTTGTTGGAAGATCCTCGCCCTGGGGATGCTGGAATCCCTCACTCGGATCTTGCCGATACCTGTTCAGAGGCCCCGGGGGTTGCCTGTGAGTTGAGATTGCACGAAACGGTCTCCGCGCGGGGTGCTGCGAAGGGCTGCTGGTGCTGTGCGGCGGGCGCAGCCGCTGCTGTGTGCCCCGGCAAGGTCCCTGCCAGGGCGAGAACGTGGCAGCACCAGCACTGGCCGCTGCCGCTGAGGAGGAGCCGAGCGATAGCGCGGGGAAGCAGGTAGAACAGCTGGCGGGGGGCAGCCAGGACCGGCAGCTGGGAAGCTCTGTCTTGTCTTGGGGTCGCGTCCGAGGGTTGGATCCTGCCCTTTGTGGGCAGGGACCATCCTGCTCCACGGCACAGGGCAGCCAGCCGGACTCTGCAGCCTGTTCAGGAGCGGCCGTAGCCTCCTGCGCGCGGCCCGGGGACAGGGAGGGAACCAACAAGTAGCCAGAACTTCACTATCTCTGAAGCCGGTGAAGGAGGAGGTCTAAGGAACAGCTTTCCGTGCTCTGCTCGGTTGTCGCTGAGCAGATGTTTGAAGCGTGAGACTGGAGAGGTTTCTCAGAAACATTCGCACGTTAAATTCAGTTGCCACTTCCTGAACGCCTCTTGCAAATCTGGTCCTTCTCGTGCAGTGCAGTGCAGTGCAGCGTAGCAAGGCTTGGCTGCTGGGTCAGACCCGCGTCTCTCAGCTGCTTGTAAATACTCTCTTGTGTTGTAAAGTAGAAGATCGAAAGCTGACACCATGAACTCTGTGCCAGCCTGGCTTGGGAGAGGTGACAGGAGCTAGACCACGCTGCGAGGAGGGTGTTTTTTTCTGTTGATGGTAAAGCAGCTGTGTTGGCATGGAAGAGGCTGCTTTTAGGTTGCTTAAGGGTACTCTTAATTTATGAGTAGTATATCTCTCTCCTCCTAAATTTGTATTATAGTGATGGAACACTTTGCTTAATTTTTGTATGTTGCATATAATGTTGGTATCTCTGGAAAAATCTGAAAAGTCGCTTACTGTGTTATTGACCTAACTATGACAAAGGCAAATAGGAAAAGACAGGAGCAAGAAGGGTGCTGTGTCGGTTATTCTTGAGCCTCCATTCTGGGGGAGGGAGAGAGGCAATCGAGTTCCCCCGTAACGTCACTGTGGTAAGAAGACAGGCCCAGAGGAGCCAGCAGTGATTCCTGATTCCAAGACTGGAACCTTGTTCTACAAGTCAGAGAGTCAGATACCTTTGTGCCATAAAAACCTTACTCTCAAGGCTGTGCTAGGTGCTACCACGATCCCTGTGAGATCGGTTCAGAGCCTGGAGTGAGCCAGAGACTGCGGATAAACCCTCTGATCCTCTCGCTGTGTCCCAGCGAAGCTCCCTCGGAGCTGCCGCCGCTGTGGGGAGACTCGCAGGGACCCGCTCCCCTCCGCAAAGCAGCCGCTGCCCCTCGTAGTTTCCTCCACGCGTGGTCCAGGGAAAAGAGCTGCTGAATGGATTGGAATCAAGAAATAGTTCAGAAATACATGAAATTCAAAATAAGGTTAGTTTGGTATTTGTATGAACTTAATTGAATTTGGCCTTTTTATTACCTTCTGCTTGGCTCTGTGTTAACTCTGCTTGGATTCTGTATGTGAACGTTGGTGTGAGAGCGTTAACGTGTTCGAGCTGTTCCGCCCCGGCTTGCCTGGTTACGAGCATCCCAAGAGCGAAGCCAGTCGTACGATTGACTTTTGGAGGAACCTGACTGTTCAAAAGCAATTCTAAAGCTACCATTTTTCGCAAATCTGCTGTCGTTAAATGTGTATTTCTTTTTAAAATGAAATTGCTTGTCCTACTCAAAAGTAAGCACTTACTCTTGCAGTTTCAGCCGATTAACTGCAGCACAATGCAAGCTATAAGGGGACAGGTAGAGAAATGACTTTTTAAATATTGTATAATAAAGTTAGTATTAACTCCTACAGCGTTGTTATTTTTTTGCCAACAGATTTGCAGTCGGTAAGAAACCAGCGTTTCTGGTAGTCGTTTTGTTCCGAGTCGGGCGTTCCAGCCGCTGGTACCAAGCAGGTTCTGTTTCTCCGTGCAGCAAGGCCCTGGGGGTCCCTGGGCGGGCCGGGGTGGCTCTGGCAGCTAAAGAGGAGCCGTCAGCGGAGCTTGAATGTGGGCACAGATGCTCTCGCTTAGCTGAGTCCCAGCCCCTGTAAAGGCCCAGCGTCACCAGTAAAGCTGGAGCTTAGGGCCGATTCCCTGAGAGCGCTGAGCTGGACTCGATACCAAAGCTCTTCTCTTAACCCGGGTTCTCCCAGCAGCAGCCGGCAACACTTCCGCCATCTTCGTGTCCGAATACTTCTCCCGTAACCGAGTCCCCTGCAAACCGGCCGACGGAGAATTTCAGAAAGGCCACTTCTCAATCTGAAAAGATAAAATGTTATTTAACAAGGAGAAGTGCTACCTTTTGCTTTCGTTTGGGGGGTGATTGTATTCTTGGAGTATTAAAACTGGGTTGTGTTTGAGGACCTGCGTGGGTGGGGGTATTGGACATCAGCTTTATCAAACACAGCCAAAAGCAAATGCTTTCTGCTTGCACTGACATAAACTAAAGATGGTTTCAGTTACTTGTGAAGTGATGTTCTGCGAAGGCTTCTTTTTACTTTTTTTCCATTTAATCTTGCTGCTCCCACCTTTCTCCCTGCGTATCTGAGGTTCCAGAATACAGATAGTAGTGCAGATACCTCTTGTCTGAAATAAGGATCAAATGTGCCATGATTTTTTTTTTAAAGGAAGAAAAAAAAGAAAAACCTTCCCCCTGGATTTATTTTTTCAATGTTTTCGTATATAAGAGCCAAGCAGTGACATGTACAGAAAATATCTTTGACTATTAAGAAAAAAAAAATCTTGCTGTGTGTCAGAATCTTGAACAATTAACTGTCCATATTGAAATTGTGAATAAATTATCCAAGAATAACTCTGTTCGTGTCTGCTGTCTGCGCAGCGCTGAATGCTGCTTTGCCACGGAGAAAGCCCTAAATTCGTGTCTTGGAACCAGCAATACTTTCAGTTGCAAAATGAATGGTGTTAAGAAACAAAAAAATACAGCCCCGCCAGTTAGAGGCCTGCGGTCTGCAGCCACTGCGCTGCTCGGCGTGGGCGCTGGGCGCGGGGCTGTGGCCGCGCCGAGGGGGGCTCGGTAGCCTGACGCCGTCGAGCGAACATCGGTAAAGGGATTCCTTCTGCCCCAAACAGCGAGAGCTGCTCCTCTCTAACCGAATTCTGTTCTTTCCACAGGCGCGGACCCAGGCTTCCCTCCGCTTAGGGGCACAAACCCCTGCACAGGCAGTTTTAGAAAACAGAAGCCAGGGGATCTGCGCTGTCCGTGTCCCGCGCCGGTGGCCAGCCTTGCACCGCCAGCTGACTCGCCTCCCGCTCTGCAGCCGGCTGCTCTGGAAGCGCAGAATCTTTCTAACTTCAACTGTGTTTTGTTTCACCAGAGGTGAGATTTCCTTCCTCATCAGCTGCGTCAACGAGGTGGGGGACTTACTGTTGCTATTTTTCTTCTCGCTGTATTTAGCCGCTCGGTGAACAGATGCTGCTTGCTTTCCATTCAGCAAAATCATTCGGCGCTGCGCTGTTCCTCGTAGCCCCGCGTTTGCCACCGCCCGTGGCACGAGCAGGAGCTGCTGCCGGCGCCGGCTCCTCGCGGGGCTGACGGTGCAGCTGGGGGAATTCATGGCTTTGCCTCAGTGTTCCCTTCCCCGTGGCTCTGCCCAGCCGCAGCGTGACTTGCCCAGCTCCCTGGCTGGCGGCCTGCGCTGGAGCCCTGGCTCTTCACGCCTCGGCCCTGGTGATAGGCTGGAGAGTTGGGCAGAGAGGAACCTGATGAGGTTCAACAAAGGCAAATGCAGGGTCCTGCACCTGGGGAGGAAAAACCCCAGGCACCAGTACAGGCTTGGGATGGACCTGCTGGAGAGCAGCTCTGTGGAGAGGGACCTGGGCGTCCTGGTGGACGACAGGGTGACCATGAGCCAGCAGTGTGCCCTGGCTGCCAAGAAAGCCAATGGGATCCTGGGGTGCATCAAGA
>Ga0065711_1003779_pt1 | contig 26885 bp, 22 predicted proteins | sample Hoacrofraction12_FD_59098 | JGI IMG/M metagenome (GOLD analysis project Ga0065711, IMG submission 59098) | Hoatzin crop microbial communities from Cojedes, Venezuela - Epithelial fraction 12 v2 (version 2) | ecosystem: Host-associated > Birds > Digestive system > Esophagus > Crop | place... | reverse complement strand
ATCGCCCGGCAAGATATTCCAAGAGCGGACGCCATTCTCCCTCTTTGGCGGCTACTCTCAGCGATTTCTCCAAAGATTCTGTATCCAATTCATATTCCTCCTGCTGCATTTCCAACAGATATTCGAAATATTGCATCTGTACGTTGCGATTTGGAATGACGAGCTTCACCTGGTCATCCTCCACCCCTCCGATGGTGAGCATGCCATAATAGTACAAGAGCGATGGGAATATATCCGGCTTTATGATTTTCTCAGCGGGGAAAGAAGATTTGATGGTGGCGTATATGTAGCCTTTCTCCATAATCTCCTCTAACTTGCCCCTGCGGTTGCCGTCCCAACGGTCGAGTTTTATAAGCTCTCTCATCTTTTGGTAGTCGGTGCGGGTATTGCTGTCGAGCATTTCTTTTGGCGACTTGCCATTCTTAATCAAGTTGCTTAAATAATACAATACCATATCAGAATTAAATATCATCGGGTCAACCCCATATTTGTCCTCCGCAAAGCAATAATTATCGTACCAGGGTTTTATCTCCTCGATAATGCTCTCTACCGACCTTGTGATTTTCCCTTGCTTCTGATAATAGCGTATCATCGCCTCCACTTCGTCTTGCGAAAAGCCAAGAGCCATATTAAAATCCGAATCGGCGGTGATGTTGGTGTAGTTGTTGGCTCCACTTGAGAGGTCGTCAAGTGTTACAGGCGACACGCCGATAAGGAGCGAGCGGGTGGCCGAGGCCTTGAAGATTTTCATAAAATCGCGATAAAAGCCGGTGCCGTGGGTGATTGCCTCAAAATCTTCTCTTCCTCTTGAGGCGAGGATGCTGTTGGTGAAGTTATCGTATTCATCAACGATGATATACAATTTATACCGCGCCGATTCTGCGGCATTGGCAACGATATTAAGTTTCTGATGAGCAGAAGGCTCTGCCAAAACGTCGTTGATGACGTCCTGGTCATAGAAGTCTTTATAATCTTTCAAGAATTGTTTTATGCGACCACCACAGTATGTGTTGAAATTCTTCTCCACGTTACTGAAATCACCACCCACCTTAGAATAGTCGAAGAACAATATCTGGAATTTTCCCCGCTCGGGAGTCGGATTGTTATAAATCCAAGTGCCTTTAAACTCCTTTTCATACCTGTCTTGAGCCAGTATGTCATAATACTCTCTGAGCATTGACACAAACAGGCTTTTGCCGAAACGGCGCGGGCGGGTGAAGAAGAGGAAACTTCCTGTTTGCTCTAATACGTTTATATACTCTGTTTTGTCCACGAAATAATAATTCTGTTCACACAGACGCACATAATCGTTTATGCCCAAGGGCAACAATTTCATCGGTTTCTTCTGTTCCATAGCTGTATATTTTTTGCAAAGGTAATGACATTTTTTGAAAATGCAAAACATTTCACCCTTTTTCTGCAATTTTTGACATATTGCAAGACTATTTCCGATTTATCAAGCAGCTTTTTTCATTTTAATTCGCCTGAAATTATCAGGCTGGCGAAAGAGAAAATAGAACGGCTATAAAACGAAGAGAGAGTGCCGCAAAGCACTCTCTCTTGTATTGATATGCGTTCAAGTACTTTTACTCTTCGCCCTCGCCAAAGGAATACACATAATAAGGTATTAGGCCATCTTCCACTCAACTTATTTCTTCGAGTCTCAGCAGCTCCGCCCCTTTCATTTGCATCGCTATAAGGTGCAAGGTTGTTGCGGCGGTGAGTTTTTGCACATCTTCATCAGCTCCATATCTTTTCACTTGCTCCACTGCCTCTTGCCACTGTCTTTCAGCCTCCGCGTCGGTGGCATCGGTTTTGAGGTATTTCAGCTCGATGATATAGCTGTGCTTCACATCCGGAAACTTGAAAGTGTCGCCGAAGAGGAAGATGTCGCAGAAACCGTGGTTCATCTCCACTTCAGGTTTTACGATGTAAAGACGGCTAAAATGCAGACAGGCATCCATAAATATCTGCACCCCTTTCTCGCCTGCGGATTCGTCACGTACTGATGTGCCTTCTTTGTATTTCCTTGCAAGCTCTTCTAATAGCGTGCGCCAGTCGCCTCTTACCGCAGCCCCCATAATAGAGTCTCGAAGCCAGCCGATGTCCAAGTGGTTTATTGACTGATAATGCTCTAAGACGTACTGATAATACTGCACCATCACATTGCGGTTGGGTATCACTAATTTAATCATATCGCCAGCAGAGCCCCCTATGGTAAGCATTCCGCAATAGTAAAGGAGTGATGGGAAAATCTCGGGCTTTATGATATCCTCGGCCGGGAAAGAGGGCTCTATGGAAGCGTAAATGTAGCCTTGTTCAACGATTTTTTTAATTGTCGATATACTGGTGCCGTAATGCTGGTCGAGTTCGATAATTTGTTTCATCTTAGCATAGTCGGTGCGGGTATTCCTGTCGAGCATATCATCGGGAGATGCACCCGTTTTTATCAGGTTGCTAATATAATAAAGCACCATATCAGAATTAAATATCATCGGGTCAACTCCATATTTGGCTTTTGCAAAGCAATAGTTATCGTACCAGGGTTTTATCTCCTCGATAATGCTCTCTACCGACCTTGTGATTTTCCCTTGCTCCTGATAATAACGAATCATCGCCTCCACGTCGTCTTGTGAGAAGCCGAGAGCCATATTGAAATCTGAGTCGGCGGTTATATTGGTGTAGTTGTTGGGGCCGCTGGAGAGGTCGTCGAGGGTAACGGGCGACACGCCGACAAGGAGCGAGCGTGTGGCAGCGTCTTTGAATACCTTTAGCAAGGCCCGGTAGAAACTGGTGCCGCTGGTAATTTCCTCGAATTCCGTTTTCCCTTTAGTGGCAAGGATGCTGTTGGTGAAATTGTCGTATTCGTCAACAATCATATAAAGTTTATACCTTTTCCTTGCTGCCTCCATAGTCAGCACATTAAGTTTCTGTATGGCAGAGTCGGTTTTCTTCATACGGCTGATAGCGCCCTCGCTATAGTATTCAGCGTATTCATCGGCAAAATCCTCTATCACATTACAGCAATATTCGTTGAGGATTTGCTCTAATTTGTCGAAATCAGCATCAATCCTTGAGAAGTTGAAGAACATTATCTGGTATTGTCCTCTCTCCTGAGTCGGATTATTGAAAATCCAAGTATCCTTAAACTCCATCTCATACCTGTCTTGCGCATGAATGTCGTAATACTCTTTGAGCATCGACACGAAGAGGCTCTTGCCGAAGCGGCGCGGACGGGTGAAGAAGATAAAGTCGCTCGTATTCTCCAAAATGCTGATATATTTTGTCTTGTCCACGAAATAGTAGTTCCTTTCGCGCATACGAACATAGTCTCTCACCCCCAAGGGCAACAATTTCATCGGTTTCTTCTGTTCCATAGCTGTATATTTTTTGCAAAGGTAATGACATTTTTTGAAAATGCAAAACATTTCATACTTTTTCTGCAATTTATGACAGATTTACAAAAGCCATCCCCATTTAGCAAGTAGTTTTTTACATCTTTTTCGCCTGAAATTACCAGGCTGTCGAAAGAGGAAATAGAACGACTATAAAAACGAAAGAGAGAGTGCCGCAAAGCACTCTCTCTTGTATTGATGCGTTCAAGTATTTTTACTCTTCGCTGGGGTCAAAGGAATACTCCTTTGAGTATTGGTTCCCGTCGCCTTGTTGACCTGTTACAGCTACGCCAGGCCTGAAAAATCCGAACTGTTATCTTTCCTCTATTTTCCACTCGTTGATACTTCTTAATTCTGAAGAGAAGTTTATGCCGATTTTATAGAGCTTGCGGTCGTCCAAGGCGAAGGGCTTGGCGTAGTCTTTGTCGTTTATCTGCTTCAAGGCCTCCTCTGCACTACCGTCATGTTTAAATTCTATGACATAGACAAATTTGGAAGTTTGGACGATGAGGTCGCAACGGCCGTTGCTGTTGGCGCTCTCCGCTTGGCAAGCAAGACCAAGCAACCGGCAAACGATAGTGAAACAGTTATGGAAATGCACCTCCTTGTCCCCGGCAAGACGATAGTCTCCACCATCAAAGAACGTTTTCATACGTTTTAAAAACATATCAACATCGCCTTTTCTCAAGTCTTGTGCGAACCAGCCGATGTAATATTTTGATTTTTCTTCGGCAACGCTGGTGTAAAGGGGAATCAGACGGTTTACAAAGCCTGTCTCCACCTCTCTGTTGGGAAACTTGAGGTAGTAGAAATATTCATCATTGCAGTCTTGACGCAATGTGAGATAACCGCTTTGGTAAAGAAGAGGGAGAATATCCGTTTTATACGACTCCACTGCCCCGAACCCGTCTTTTGGAACTTCAATGTCAGAAAGGTCGGGAAGTTCCGGCAGGTATGTGTTTAATATTTTTATAAGGTGGGTTGGCGTGCCTGTCTCAAACCAGTAATCTCCGAATTTCTTGTCGCTAAGAGCCCTTAGTAAGCTGTATGGGTTATACACCCCGGGGACGTCCTCTCCGAAATGGTAGCCGTCGTATTGTTTGGCAAGCTTTGCATAGCATTCCTCTTTCGTCATCTTTCCTTTTTGCGCCATCGCCTCAACTTCATCGTCAAAAACATTATGCAGTTCTTCCTCCGTGACGCCGCAGATGGTGGCATAATCATCTGACAAGGAGACGTCGGTGATATTGTTGAGGTCGCTGAACACGCTCACCTTGCCGAGCTTTGTAACTCCCGTGAGGAAGCCGAAGCGAATGTATTCGTCCTGACTTTTCATTACCCCGTAGAAAGCTTTCAGCATAGCCCGATTGGTTTCCTCTATTTCTTCGTGACCAAGCAAGTCAAGAATAGGCTTATCGTATTCATCCACAAGTATCACCACTTGTTTTTCTGTTTTCTCACTGGCTTTCTGTATTATAGTTTCGAACCTGCCTGAAAGTGTGTCGTCCTCGTATGGTATGTCGTATTCTGCCTCGTATTGTTTTAAGAATTTGTTTAATTTCTTTTCCAAGGCATCGGGCTGTTGATAATTTTCTCCTGCGAAGTTGAGATGGAATACAGGATATTTCTCCCATTTCGTTTCCATTTCGTAAATCGCAAGATCTTCAAACAATTCTTTCTTGCCAGAGAAATATGCCTCAAGCGTGGAAACGAGCAGACTCTTGCCAAAACGGCGAGGGCGGCCGAGGAAATAGTAACAACCCTCAGTTACCATTTTATATATCATTTCGGTCTTGTCGATATACACGCACCCTCCGTTGCGCATCTTTTCAAATGTCTGTACTCCTAAAGGATATTTCATAGTTCCTATATCTTTCTTTTCTTCCATATCATTGCCCTCCTCGAACATATTTTTTGCAAAGGTAATGATATTTTTTGAAAATGCAAAACTTTTCATCCTTTTTCTGCAATTTATGACAGATTTACAAAAGCCATCCCCATTTAGCAAGTAGCTTTTTACATCTTTTTCGCCTGAAATTACCAGGCTGTCGAAAGAGGAAATAGAACGGCTGTAATACGAAGAGAGAGTGCCGCAAAGCACTCTCTCTTGTATTGATACTTTCAAGTATTTTTACTCTTCGCTATCGCTAAAGGAATACTCCTTTGAGTATTGGATTCCGTCGCCTGGTTTGTCTGATACACCTGCGCCGCTGCCTGAAAGCATTGGGGCGGAATTTACACTGATTGACACGATTTGAGGTGTCTGATAATTTCTCTTTTTCATAATCACTTAATTTTAATTTGTTATACATTAATATTTAATTGTTTGTCTTTTTGAATACCTCCAGAGGCATCGCGCCGCCGCCAGGACATAATACGTCTCCGTGGCGCATATAAAAACCGAAAATCACTTTTTCGGGCGCAAAGGTACGAAGGAAATTTTAAAGAACGTTATTTTTCACCCCCCCGAACACTTTTTACGGTTTTTTAACTAAACCGTCCGCTCTTATTGGCAATATTAGTAGCTGGCATTCCTATATTTCATTCCGCAACATTTTCCGCCATTTTGGGCATTTTTGAGACGACTTAGTTGGGATAATTTCTGGTTCAGACAAACAAGGCGAAAATAAATTTTATAAAGATTTCGTCAAAATATTTGGAAGTTAAGAAAAAATGCTATACCTTTGCAAAAAATATAGAATAGTATGATTAACGACAGCAATAAATACGTGCGTTTCGACTGGGCTGCGAAACGAATGCTGCGCGACAAAGCAAACTTTGGCGTGCTGGAGGGTCTTATCAGCGTATTGCTCGAAGAGAAAGTGAAAATCACGGAAATCTTGGAGAGCGAGGGAAACCAGGAAGACGAGAGAGACAAGTTCAACCGTGTGGATATTATGGCCAAGAACAGCAAGGGCGAAATCATCATCGTGGAGATACAGCAAACCCGCGAATGGTTTTACTTGCAGCGCATTACGTATGGTGTCGCCAAAGCCATAACGGAACATATATTCAAAGGCGACAAATACAATCAGGTGAAAAAAGTCTATTCTATAAGCATCGTGTATTTCGACCTCGGCAAAGGAAACGACTATGTATATCACGGCAAGAATGAACTAAGAGGTATTCATACAGGCGACGTACTACAAGTGAGCGTGAAAGAGAAAGAAGCGATAAACGTGGTTACGAGCGACAAAATATTCCCGGAATACTACATCATCCGTGTGAATGAGTTCAACAAGGTCGCCACCACACCTCTTGAGGAATGGCTCGACTATTTGAAAAACGGCCACATCAAAGACGACACCACTGCCCCGGGGCTTGAGGAAGCTAAAGAGCGGCTACAATATATGCAAATGAGCAAACAAGAACAGCGGGCATACGACAGTCATATCGATGCCATAATGACGCAGAATGACGTTCTTTATACTTATAAGGAAGAGGGGTTGATGGAAGGAAGAATTGAAGGAAGAATTGAAGGAAGAATTGAGGGGAGAAAAGAAGGAAGAATTGAGGGCGAAAAGAAGAAAGCTGTAGAAATAGCTAAGAAAATGAAGAAAGAGGGGATGGACATTGAGACAATAAAGAAACTCACAGATTTGGCAGAAGAAGAAATAGAGGCTATTTAATTTTTATTTGCCATACGATACAAAGAGAGAGTGCCGCAAAGCACTCTCTCTTGTATTGATGCGTTCAAGTATTTTTACTCTTCGTCAAGTTTTCCGCTCCACAGATACTTACGCGTCTCTTTCACGAGCACACCGCTAAGGAACACGAGGGAGATGAGGTTCGGGATTGCCATAAGGGCGTTCATGCAGTCGGCAAAATTCCATACCAAGGGCAGGCCGACGATGCTTCCGAAGAAGATGGTGATAACGAAGATTGTGCGGTAGGTGTAAACGCTCGTTTTTGTGGAGCGTAGGTATTCCATTGCCCTTTCGCCGTAGTAGCTCCAGCCGAGGATTGTGGAGAAAGCGAAAGTGAGGAGGCTCACGGTGAGTATAGGAGCCCCGATATACGGGATTTTGCAGAATGCCACTTTCGTGAGCGTGCCGCCGTCATTATAGGTGATGTCGGGATAGGCGATTATGGAGCTCACGATGACGAGACCGGTGAGGGCGCAAATCACCACGGTGTCCCAAAACGTGCCTGTTGACGACACCAAGGCCTGTCTCACCGGGTTTTTCGTCTTTGCCGCTGCTGCCACGATGGGCGCGCTTCCGAGACCGCTCTCATTCGAGAAAAGACCACGGGCGATACCGTATCTGGCGGCCATAATCACGCTCGCTCCCACGAAACCGCCACCTGCCGCCTGCGGACGGAACGCACTCTCGCAAATCAGAGAAATTGTCTCGCCGAGGTAGGCTCTGTTATACCATAAAATCACTATACATCCTAATACATAGAAAACAGCCATAAAAGGCACCAAGAACGTGCAAACTTTTGTGATGGTCTTCACGCCGCCGAGGATTACGAGACCGGCGAGGATGCAGATTACAGCACCTGTCGCCCAAGTTGGGATGCCATAGGTCTCGAAAGCGAGGGTGGAAATGGCGTTCGCTTGCACCGTGTTGCCGATACCGAAACTCGTGAGCACCGTAAAGACGGCAAAGAGTATGGCGAGCTTCTTCCAACCCAAACCTTTCTCAAGAGCATACATCGGTCCGCCGAGCATACGGCCGTCCTTGGTCTTCTCACGGTATTTGATAGCCAAGAGACCCTCGGCATATTTCGTGGAGATGCCGAACACACCTGTGAGCCAGCACCACAACACTGCCCCGGGGCCTCCCAAAGCCACCGCCGTGGCCACACCCACGATATTTCCGGTGCCTACAGTGGCCGCCAAAGCCGTGGCGAGGGCTCCAAACTGCGACACGTCGCCGGTGCTGCCCTTGTCGCGCTGCACACTCAGGCGGATGCCCTTGCCAAGCCACCGCTGTGGGAATTTCAAACGGAAAGTAAGATACAAGTGAGTGCCCAAAAGCATTATTATCATCGGCCAGCCCCAAAGGAAGCCGCTCACTTGCTCCAAAATGTTATTAAGTGTCTCCATATTCTAATTAATAATTGACAATTGACAATTGACAATTAGCTTCGCCTACCGTCCTCACGTTAAGAGATGCAAGCAAGCTTTCACTTCTCTCACTTAATCGAAAGGTTGATAATTGGCTTCGCCATGCCAATGCATTATCTCTGTTATTATTTTCGGGTGCAAAGGTAGATAAAAAATGTAATATTGAGCAGTATTTAGCCGAAAAAGTGCCAAAAATCACGATTTTTTATGATTTTCCCGACTTTTTGTCGGATTTTTCGCTTAAAAATCCACATTTAGGCAAACAGAAAGCGGACCTGCACTCAGGTGCAAGTCCGCCTTATATCCGCGAGCTTCGCTCGCATTATCTTTTGTTCATAATTGCCTCTACCTCTTTTGTAGCAGGATCGTTCTCACCTTTCACGAGATAGTATGAGCGATAGAGGTAGTAAGCCCACTTGGAGTTGTTCTCCGGGTCGAGCTCACGTGCTTTCTCAAGGAAAGGAATACCTTGTTTGTAGAACTCGTTCACTTTTTGCTGATTGGTCTGTGTGATGTTGCCTCTTGCATCAGCGAGACTCTCAGAGAGCTGCTGACCTTTGTTGATATAGCAGGCGCCAATAAGCAGGTTGAGGGCTGCGTTCTTTTCGTCTTTCTGAGCTGCCTTGGTGAAGTTGGCGATAGCTTCGTCATACTTACCATTGTCATAGAAGCTCTGTCCTTGCAGTTCGAGCGCCAGCACATCCTCGGGGTTGGCGGCAAGACGCTGGTCAACCAATGCGTTGGCCTTGTCGTTCTGACCAAGTCCGTAGTAGATACCCTGAAGAGTTGTGAACACAGCGTCGTTGGAAGGATTATTCTCAAACATCGTCTGCAGCTTAGAGCTCAGGTTCACAGAGTCCTCATGAGTCTTGAGCTGGTCACGGAAAGATGACACTTTCACCTGCGATGCCTCTTTAGCAAACTCCGGGTCGTTCTCCACGATTTCTGCATATCTGATGGCCTTGTCATAGTCCTTGCTGAAATATGCGAAACGTGCAGCGTTGGCGGCAATCACATTGAGGTTGGGGTCGGGCTGTGTAGCGAGTTTTGCAAACATCGGGTCGGAAGCTGTGTCCACATATTTACCGAAGTATTTAGCCACGCCCTCATTGTCGCGCTTGTCACCACACCACTGTCCGGCCTGGATCAGACCAACACGGTTGTTCCACAGCTGCTCACCGAGTTTATCTTCATATTTCGGCGACACCTTTCCCTTGTCGTTGGGCAGCTGGTCGTACTTGTAGCACTCTTTACCGAGGTCGAAAGCCTTGTCGAGGGCTGTGTACATAGCCACGGTGTCGTAAGGCTCCTGCTTAGCATCTGCCTTGAGGGCCAGGTTTGCCTGGTTGGTAGCCACGATGGTAGCCTCTTTGTTATACACCTTCATTGCTTTCTCCAATACCGACCAGTAGCCTTTGGCCTTCTGTGCGTCGGTAAGGGAGCCGAGGTTAGAGTTCAACAGTTGCTCGGCCTCCTGATAAGTGGCGGCCTTAGCGATTTCTTTCAAGGCATCTTGTGCCACGGCGATGTTGGCTGAAGCAGCCACCAGGGCCATCATAATAATCTTCTTCATGTTCTTTTCTATTTGGTTTAACAGTAAATTATTGTTCTACATTCTCGTTCTCTGACTCCGCAGCGTCATTGTCCTCCGACTCTGAAGCGTCTGCTTCTTCATCAGCAATATCCGTGCCAAAGTCTTCATCATCGGCGTCAATCAGTGGTGCGTCGGCATAATCTTCATCGTTGATGTCTTCATTGCCTTCCTCTGCGTTGTCGCCCTCTGCCGTCGGTTTTGCTCCTGTGGCAGTTTGGAATGAGCTGCTGGTCTTGGCGAAGTCAGCCCTGCTCTGCTCTTCCACGATAGCCTCGAGCTCACTGCTCATCACCTTGCAAACGCTTGCGATGACATCATTCTTCTTCGTGAGGTTGATAAGTCTCACGCCCTGGGTGTTGCGTCCCATCACTCTGATGTCGGCCACCTTCATACGGATGAGTATGCCGCTCTTGTTGATGATCATCAGGTCGTTGTTGTCATCCACCACCTTGATGGCCACGAGTTTGCCGGTCTTCTCGGTGATATTCAGGGTTCTCACGCCCTTGGCACCGCGGTTGGTCTTGCGGTAGTCTTCCACCTCCGAGCGCTTGCCGTATCCGTTTTCGCTCACCACCATAATGGTTTCTTTCGACGGGTCGTTGATTACCACGAAGCCCACGACCTCGTCGTCGCCTCCGTCGGTGGTCATTCCTCTCACTCCTGTTGCCACGCGTCCCATGGGTCTTACGGCATTCTCATCGAACCTCACGGCTCTTCCGTTGCGGTTGGCCATGATGATCTCGTTTCTGCCGTTGGTGAGTCTTACTCCTACCACCTCGTCGTCCTCGCGTATGTTGATGGCATTCACGCCGTTAGCTCTCGGACGGCTGTATTCCAAGAGTGATGTCTTCTTGATGACACCTTGTTTGGTGCAGAACACCACATAATGCGACTTGTTGAATTCCGGGTCGTTGAAGTGGCGTATTCTCAGGAATGCGTTCACTGTGTCGTCGGCCTCGATATTCAGGAGGTTCTGTATCGCACGTCCTTTCGACTGTTTGTTGCCTTCGGGAATCTCATAGCACTTCATCCAATAGCATCTTCCTTTTTTGGTGAAGAACATCATTGTCTGATGCATCGTCGCCGGATAGATATATTCGATGAAGTCCTCGTCGCGGCTGTGTGCTCCCTTGGAGCCCACTCCTCCCCTCGCCTGCTCGCGGAATTCGCTGAGCGGTGTGCGCTTGATATATCCGAGGTGGCTGATGGTAATCACCACGGGGTCGTTGGGATAGAAGTCCTCGGGGTTGAACTCCTCGCTGGAGTAGCGTATCTCCGTGCGGCGCGGGTCGCCATATTTCTCTTTCACCTCCAGCAGCTCGTCTTTCATCACTTTCTTGCAGAGCTCGGGGTCGTCGAGGATTTGCTGCAGATATGCTATTTGTTTCAAGATGCCCTCGTATTCGGCGCGCAGCTGGTCCAATTTCTGGCCGATGAGCGTACTGAGCCTCATATCGACGATTGCCCTTGCCTGCACCTCGTCGAAGTCGAAGCGTGCCATAAGTTTCTCCACGGCCTCGGCGGGAGTCTCGCTGGACCTGATGAGGTGCACCACCTCGTCGATATTGTCGCAGGCCTTAATAAGAGCCTCGAGGATGTGTGCGCGGTCCTTGGCTTTCTTGAGGTCGAACTTGGTGCGGCGTATCGTTACGTCGTGGCGGTGCTCCACGAAATATCCCACGCACTCCTTGAGGGTGAGCAGACGGGGACGGCCGTGCACCAATGCGATGCAGTTTACAGAGAATGAGCTCTGCAAAGCTGTCATTTTGAAGAGTTTATTCAGCACCACGTTGGCGTTGGCGTCTCGCCTCACATCGATGCGGATACGCATTCCCTGGCGTCCCGACTCATCGTTGACGTAGGTTATGCCTTCTATCTTTTTCTCGTTGGCGAGCTCGGCGATGTATTTCACGAGTTCGCCTTTATTCACGCCGTAGGGTATTTCTGTTACTATGATGCTGTCGTGGCTGTCGCCCGGCTCAATCTCTGCCTTGGCACGCATCACGACACGTCCGCGGCCAGTGGCGTAGGCATCTTTAACTCCCTGAATGCCATAGATATATGCTCCTGTGGGGAAGTCGGGGGCTTTGATGTATTGCATCAGCTCCTCGAGCTCTATCTCCGGGTTGTCGATATATGCGCAGCATCCGTCGATAACCTCTCCGAGGTTGTGGGTGGGGATATTTGTTGCCATACCCACGGCGATACCGTTGCCTCCGTTCACGAGGAGGTTGGGCACTTTCGTAGGCATCACGGTGGGTTCCTGCAAGGTGTCGTCGAAGTTGTTCACCATATCCACGGTGTCCTTGTCGAGGTCGTCCATGATGTGCTCACCCATCTTCGAGAGGCGGCACTCGGTGTAACGCATGGCCGCAGCTCCGTCGCCGTCCACACTACCGTAGTTTCCTTGTCCGTCCACGAGGGTATAGCGCATGTTCCAGTCTTGAGCGAGCCTTACCAAAGCTCCATACACGCTGCTGTCGCCATGGGGGTGGTACTTACCAAGCACCTCGCCAACCACGCGCGCGCATTTCTTATAAGGTTTGTCGCTGGTGTTGCCTATGCCAAGCATACCGTAAAGGATACGGCGGTGCACAGGCTTGAAACCGTCGCGCACGTCGGGAAGAGCGCGAGCAACGATAACGGACATCGAGTAGTCGATATAAGAAGACTTCATCTCCTCCTCGATGTTTACTTTCATAATTCTGTCTTGATCGTAAGTTTGTGTACTATCCATTTAATATTTCGTTTATTTAAAAATCTAACTTTAAGACAAACCCGACCCAGTCGGGGCAGCTCTTTACAGAGAGCTTTACTGCATCGGCGAGCCGATGCCACCTCTCACTGCACGGCTTGCCGTGCCACCTCTCAAATCTCAAATCTCAAATCGAGCAAGCTCCGCTTGCGCCGAAATTGCCGAGAATGCCTTTTATTTTCGATTTAACGGCTTTTCCCTATTTTGAGGTAATGCCGAAAACGCGTTCAAAGGTACTGCTTTTTTTTGAAATGGACAAGAAAAAACGGAAAAAAATGGAAAAAATGGGGCTGTTTGGGAAAAAATGAGTAATTTTGCACCCACAAACACAGCTGTTATGAAGGATAATGCGATTTTCCATATTCTGGCTTTTCTGATAGTGTGCGTGTGGGGCACCACCTACGTGTCGAGCAAGGTATTGATCAATGCCGGACTGAGCCCGGCACAGATCTTCACCTTGCGCTTCGCCATTGCCTACCTCCTGCTGCTCGCCATCTACCACCGCCGACTGTTTGCCGACAACTGGAAAGACGAGCTGCAACTGGCTCTGCTCGGCGTTACGGGAGGGTCGATGTATTTTCTCTCGGAAAACACGGCGCTGAGCTATTCCACCGCCTCCAACGTGTCGCTCATCGTCTGCTCCTGTCCTATGGTGTCAATGCTGATGCTCGCCGCCCTGTATAAGGAGGAACGGTTGCAACGCATACAATATGCCGGCTCCGTGCTGGCTCTCGTGGGAATGGCGGTGGTGGTGCTCAATGGACATTTCGTCTTGCACCTCTCTCCCCTCGGCGACGCACTCGCACTCTGCGCCTGCCTCTGCTGGAGCATTTACAGCGTGATACTGAGGAACATCGGGAAGAAATACAGCTCCAAACTAATCTCGAGAAAGGTGTTTTTCTACGGACTGCTGACGATTACACCTTATTATATTATATACCCCCAATGGCCGCCGATAGAACTGCTTGCCACCCCGGAGGTGATAGCCCACCTGCTCTTCCTCGCTGTCGTGGCATCCTTCGGAGCATATCTCCTGTGGAACATCTGCGTTGACCACCTCGGAGTGGTAATCGCCAACAACTGGATTTACCTAACTCCCATCGCCACCATCGTCGTAGCATGGCTGCTGATAGGGGAAAAACCGACACCCTGGCTATTTATCGGAACAGCGATGATTCTCATCGGAATGTGGCTCGCCGCGAAACGGCAATAACGCCGGAACGGCGTAATAATTGTCAACCTTTCGATTAAGCGAGAGCAAAGGAAGCTTGCTTACTTTGCCGAGCGTGAGAAAGGTCGGCGAAGCCCATTTTCAATTGTCAATTGTCAATTTATAAATCGTTGAAAACGATTTATAATGTTTTTTTTGCGTAAGTCAAAAAAAAGCATTACCTTTGCAGCGAAATTGAAATCAACGAATATAAATATGAGCAGACAGACAGAAAAAATTAAGCAGCTCGTTGAGAAAAGACAACAAGCGAAACTCGGCGGCGGAGAGAAAGCCATCGAGAAACAACACCAGAGAGGCAAGTACACCGCAAGGGAGCGTATCGACATGCTCGTGGACAAAGACAGCTTTGAAGAGTACGACATGTTCAAACTCCACAGGTGCCACAACTTTGGTATGGAAAAGAAACAATACCCCGGCGACGGCGTGGTGGCAGGAAGTGCCACTATCGACGGAAGACTCGTGTATGTGTTCGCACAAGACTTCACCGTCAACGGCGGCTCTCTCTCGGAAACCATGGCAGAGAAGATATGCAAGGTGATGGACATGGCAATGCGCAACGGAGCTCCCTGCATCGGCATGAACGACTCCGGAGGCGCCAGGATACAAGAGGGCATCTGCTCGCTCGCCGGCTTCGGAGAGATTTTCGAGCGCAACATCCTCGCATCGGGAGTGATTCCGCAAATCAGCGCCATCATGGGCCCCTGCGCCGGAGGTGCCGTGTATTCGCCGGCACTCACCGACTTCACCCTGATGACCGAGGGCACAAGCTATATGTTCCTCACAGGTCCGAAAGTGGTGAAGACTGTTACCGGAGAGGACGTGGACAGCGAACAACTCGGAGGAGCAAGCGTACACTCCACAAAGAGCGGCGTTACACATTTCACAGCCAAGACAGAGGAGGAGGCGATGCAGATGATAAGGACTCTGCTCAGCTACCTGCCAAGCAACAATATGGAAGAGGCACCCCGCACAGAATGCGACGACCCCATCAACCGTGCCGACGACAGTCTCAACGAGATCATCCCCGACGACCCCAACAAGGCCTACGATATGTATAAGGTGATCAGCGCCGTTACCGACAACGGGGAGTTCTTCGAGGTGCAGCCGAAATTCGCACGAAATATAATCATCGGCTTCGCAAGGTTCAACGGACAGAGCGTGGGCATCGTGGCAAACCAGCCCGCTTGCTACGCTGGTGTGCTCGACGTGAATGCCAGCCGCAAAGCAGCACGCTTCGTGAGGTTCTGCGACGCCTTCAACATACCCATCGTGTCGCTCGTTGACGTGCCGGGATTCCTGCCTGGAACAGGCCAGGAATACAATGCCGTAATCCTCCACGGCGCACAACTCCTCTATGCCTACGGCGAGGCCACAGTGCCCAAAATCACTATCACCTTGCGCAAGAGCTACGGCGGAAGCCATATCGTGATGGGTTGCAAGCAGTTGAGGGCCGACCTCAATTTCGCATGGCCTACATCGGAAATCGCCGTGATGGGTGCCAGCGGAGCCGTGGCTGTACTCTGCGCTAAAGAGGCGAAGATGAAGAAAGAGGCCGGCGAAGACATAGGAGCCTTCCTCGCAGAGAAAGAGGAGGAATACTCCGAGCTCTTCGCAAACCCCTACCAGGCAGCGCAATACGGATATATCGACGATGTGATAGAGCCGAGAAACACCCGTTTCCGCATCTGCCGCGGACTCGCTCAACTGCAAAACAAAAGACAGGGTCTGCCCGACAAAAAACACGGTTGCATGCCTATGTAATGTAAAGGAGGGCGGATATGGACAAAAACATTTTTGCAGCTATAGCATTAGCTCTGCACGAATACAAAGGCAACAACGTGCACGACAGAGAGCCGGGAATAATCACCATTAAGCAGCACCCCACCCAGTGGGCAAACAAGGCTTGGGTGATGACTAAGAAACCATTAAAAAAGTAAAGCGATGAAAGAATATAAATATACCATCGACGGAAAAGAGTACAAGGTGGAAATACAAGGCATCGACGAACAGGCCGTGGCCACAGTGGTGGTCAACGGAGAGGAGTTTAAGGTGCAAATGGAAAAAGAGGAAGAGCCGGAGAAAAAGAAAGTGGTGCTCGGAAAACCACAGCAGGAGAAGAGCGACGACAGCGCACCAGCACAAAGCGCTGCCAACGTCAACACCGCCAACGCCATCAAGGCACCCCTGCCGGGAGTAATCACCGAAATTAAAGTGAACGTCGGCGACAGCGTAAACGCCGGCGACACCGTCATCGTGCTCGAGGCAATGAAAATGGCAAACAACCTCCAGGCAGAAAAAGCCGGAAAAGTTACAGCCATCCTCGTCAAAAACGGCGAAAGCGTAATGGAAGACACGCCACTGGTAGTTATCGAATAGCCTCCGGCTTTCAAGCCTCTCTGGCAAGAGCAGTCCCGGCTGGGCCGGGTTAGACCTGATGACCCCTCTGCCAAGAGCAGCCCTGGTTAGAAATAAAATAGTGCAGTTTATGGCTGCACTATTTTATTGTTCTCACCTGTGATTACAATTGAGGGTTTGAACTTTTTCGCCTCCTCAAAGTCCATTATGGCGTAAGTGATAAGAATCACCGTGTCCCCCACTTGCACTTTCCGTGCCGCCGCGCCGTTGAGGCAGATGCATCCGGTGCCGCTTTCGCCCCGGATGATATACGTCTCCAACCGCTCGCCATTGTTGATGTCTAATACCTGTACCTTTTCACCCTCAATCATGTTCGCCGCGTCGAGCAAAGCGCCGTCAACGGTGATGCTGCCCACATAGTTGAGGTTGGCATCCGTAACCTTGGCACGGTGAATCTTTGATTTCAACACTTCTATCATCATAGCATTATCCTGTTATGTTATTTATACTTGATATGGTCGATAAGGCGTATCGGCGTCTTGCCGCAATACACGGTGATGCACCCCACGACATGCTCGCTCTCGTCCCACGACGACACATCGGTGAGTTGGTCGCCGTCAACAATAGAGAAATACTCCACGTCTAAGCCCTCCACGGCGTTGATGTCAGCCACCACCTTGTCGTGGGTCTCTGCCACGCTGTGGCTCTTGGCATACTCCAAGCTGCTCTTCAGGGCCTCGAAAATCTTCGGGGCGATGGCACGCTCATCGGAAGCCAAAAGGGTGTTGCGGCTGCTCTTCGCCAGTCCGTCGGCCTCGCGCACGATGGGGCAGTCAACAATCTCCACGGGGATGGAGAGAGCCTTTACCATACACCTGATGACAGCTATCTGCTGCCAGTCTTTCTCACCGAAATACGCCCTGTCCGGCCTTACGATATAGAAGAGACGGCTCACCACCTGGCACACGCCATTGAAATGGCCGGGGCGGTGGGCTCCCTCCATTACCGTTGACACCGGAGGATACTCGAAATGACGCGTGTCGGGAGTGGGATACATCTCCTCCACAGAGGGAGCGAGGACATAATCGGCACCACAATCCTCAAGCAAACGGCAGTCGGCATCCAAGTCGCGGGGATAACGGGCCAGGTCGCCCTGGTCGTTAAACTGCGTCGGGTTCACAAAGTCGCTCACCACAGTAATGTCATTCTCTTTAACACTGCGCCTCACTAATGAGGCATGACCCTCATGCAAGGCACCCATCGTGGGCACCAAGCCAACACTCTTGCCGACCTTGCGGTCATCGAAGAGTGCATTCTGCAAATCTGCTAACTTATAGAAAACTTTCATATCGGGGTGCAAAGTAACTAAATTTTTCGCAAAAAAGATAATAATAAGGTGAAAAATTGACAATTCGAGGCCACAAAAAGCATTTTTTAGCGATTTTTTTTCGTTTTTTCCTATTTTTTCGCTAACTTTGCAATCGGAAATTATAAAGAAATGGACGGAAAAAAAATATTATTCATCAATCAGGAGACAGAACCTTTTGTAGAAAGCTCTCCTATGGCAGCCATCGGTAAGAGCCTGCCAGCAGCCATTCAAGACATGAACAACGAGATACGCACGTTCATGCCTAAATGGGGTACCATCAACGAAAGAAGAGGCCAGCTTCACGAAGTGAAAAGGCTCTCAGGTATGAATGTCATCATCAATGACACCGACCACCCTCTAATCATCAAAGTGGCATCAATACCCAACACCAGGGTACAGGTGTATTTCATCGACAACGACGATTTCTTCAAGCACCGCCAAATGGAGCTCGATGAAACCGGACAGCCCTACCCCGACAACGGCGAAAGGGCCATCTTCTACGCAAGGGGCGTTTTGGAGACAGTGAAAAAACTGCGCTGGGCACCGGACATCATCTATTGCCAAGGATGGATGGCCGCCGTGGTGCCAGTGTATATCAAACTGGCCTACAACGAAGAGCCATCGTTCGCCAACACAAAGGTAATCACATCGATGTCAATGAGCAACATTGCCAAACAATTAGGCGACAACATCAAAGAAAGCCTGCAATTCAAGGATGTAACAGCAGACATACTCAATAAATACGGTGATGACTTCGATTTCGTGGAGCTCGGGAAAATGGCCATCGACTATTCCGACGGTATCATCGAAGCCACAAGCAATACCAACGAGACACTCCACAATTATGCCGTGGAGCAGAAAAAAGAGATACTCGAATACCCGGGTGAAGACTTTATAGAACCATACACACAATTCTTTGAAAAAATACTTTCAAAATGAACAAGCATATATCGTGGCTCATAGCAGCACTGATTATCGCAGCAGCACAAGCATGTACAGAGACAACAGATAAAATGGGAGTAACTCTCACACCGTCGGTGGACTTGGTAACAGTGTTCACCGACACTTTCGATGTTTATACCAATTCAGTGAGCGTGGACTCCGTGCTGGCAAGAAACAATTACCGCTATATTGGAAAAGTTATCGACCCGGAGACGGAAAGCACCGTTACGGCTAGCTTCCAAATGCAATTGGCATATCAGACAGGACAGTTGCTGTCAATCTCCGGCGACACGGTATATCCCATAAAAAAGACATACCAAGGGAAAGAGATGTACCTGGCTGACTCCTGCAATATCATACTCCTCTTTAGCGACGTGTATGGCGACACCACAGCCCTCATGAGATGCAGAGTGTATGAGCTCGACAAACCTTTGGAAAACTCCGAGGCGTATTATACTAATTTCGACATCAAAAACGGAGGGTATATAAGGGAAGACGGGATAAAGAAAAACGTGTCGTTTACCGCTTTCAACGCTGACTATAGCGGCAGTGAAGACAGTTATACCCACTCGCTGATTATACCGCTCAACGAGGAATATACCGATAAGAACGGGAATGTGTATAACAACTATGGCACATATCTGATTAACAGCTATGAGCAAAACCCCAACAATTTCAGCACATCATACAAATTCCTGCATAATGTGTCACCGGGCTTCTATATCGAATACGAGAACGGACTTGGATCGATGGTGAGAGTGGACAGGGCCTACCTGAACATGTATTACCAATATAGGATCACCACCCCAAATATCGTTGACTCACTTGCAGTAGATACTATCGCCACAACATACACGCTGATACCAAGTAGCGAAGAGGTGCTCAACACCACATTCTTCGACAGCGACACAGAGGCTAACACTAAACTGGCGGAAAGCACTGACTACACCTGTTTGAAAACACCGGCAGGCATCTTCACCGAAGCCGCATTACCGGTATTGGAAATCATGGAAAATCATGAGAATGACACTGTCAACGCAGCAGAGATCACTTTCCAAAGACTGAACGAGGAACAACAATACGAATATGCGTTCTCATCACCTACCACGCTCTTGCTCTTAGAGACCGACTCAGTGAAGAGCTTCTTTGAAAGCAGAAAAGTCATCGACAACAAAAGGTCATTCACCACTTCTTTGTCGAGCAACCAATACAAATTCAGCAATATCAGCTCACTCATCACAAGCATGTATCAGGCATATAAGGCAGCTTCAGACAAAGAGGCATGGGTGAAACAGCACCCCAACTGGAATAAGGTCACACTCGTGCCGGTAAGCACCTCCGTATCATCCACCACCAGCGCCGTCACTGCTGTTTACAATGAGCTGGGACTTACATCCACAAAACTCGTGGGTGGAGACACACCGCTGAGAATAAAAATAGTGTATAGTAATTTCAACGAAGAATAATATGGCCGACAACTTCCTCGAAAAGAAAAGAGAAGAATACGAAAAGAAAAAACAGGAGTGGCTCGCGACAAAGTCGCGGAGGAAAACTAAGAAATAGAAAAATCGGCTCCGCCGATTTTTCTATTTCTTAATTGACAATTGATAATTGACAATTATTAGTCTGCTATTTCCGAGAGTTCTAACCACCGCATGCTCTTCTCGTCAAGCTCCTCTTTCAGCACTGGCAGCCTTTTGCTCATTGTGGTTATTTCCTCCACGCTGATTGCTCCTGATGAGAGGGCGGTTTCAATATTCTTTTGCTCTTCCTCAAGCCGCTGGATATCGGCTTCGAGCTGTTCCATTTCTTTTTTCTCCTTGTATGAGAGCCGGCGGCGCGTGTCGTTGCGGTATTGTTTTTTCTCTTTCTGCGGCGCGGCATTATTCTTCGCCTCCTCTTCCTTGCTCTTCAAGGCCTCCCACTGGCGGTATTGCGTATAGTTGCCGGGGAAGTCTTTTATCACTCCGTCGCCTTTGAACACAAGGAGGTGGTCAACCACCTTATCCATAAAATACCGGTCGTGGCTCACTATAATCACGCAGCCGGGGAAGTCTTGCAAATATTCTTCCAAAAGTTGCAAGGTATTGATGTCCAAGTCGTTGGTAGGCTCGTCGAGCACAAGAAAGTTCGGGTTGCGCATCAACACCGTGCATAGATACAGTTTCCGTTTCTCTCCACCGCTGAGCTTATACACATAATTATATTGCTGCTCGGGTGTGAAAAGGAAATGCTGCAGGAGCTGCGATGCCGTGAGATGCTTCTTTCCTCCGAGGTCGATATAATCGGCGATGTCGGTGATAATGTCGATAACTTTTTTCTGCTCGTCAAATTTCAGCCCTTCCTGCGAGAAATATCCGAATTTCACCGTCTCGCCAATCACGATCCGTCCCTCATCGGGCTGCACCTCTTGCATCAGCATCTTCAGGAATGTTGACTTCCCTGTTCCGTTGCCTCCCACGATGCCCATTTTCTCGTAGCGGTTGAAATTATAGTAGAAGTCCTTCATTATCACCTTGTTGCCGAAGGCCTTGGAGATATACTGGCATTCAAAGATTTTGCTTCCGATATACACATTTTTGGATTTCAGCCTCACCGTGCGCTCCTCGAGCCGCTGTTTGGCAATAGCTTGCAACTCAAAGAACGCGTCTTCCCTGTATTTCGCCTTATGGCTTCTCGCCTGCGGGGTGGAACGCATCCATTCCAATTCACGCCGGTAGAGGTTGTTGGCATGCTCTATCTGTGCCTTTTTCGCGTCGATGCGCTGTTGTCTTTTCTCAAGGTAATAGCTGTAGTTGCCCCTATATGTGTATATCGTCTTGTCGTCGAGCTCAATGATATTCTGACACACGCGGTCGAGGAAATAGCGGTCGTGAGTAACCATCAGCAGGGTTTTGTTGCCTCGGGCGAGAAACCCCTCAAGCCACACGATCATATCAAGGTCGAGGTGGTTGGTAGGCTCATCGAGAATAAGGAAGTCGGGCTCCGTGAGCAGCACGTTGGCCAATGCCACCCTCTTCTGCTGTCCGCCGCTCAGTGTGCCCATCTTTTGATTAAGGTCACCGATTTTCAATTGCGTGAGCACCTGTTTGGCTTTCAGTATCTTCTCTTCCTCACCCTTGTGGTTAAAACAGGCGTCGAGCACCGTGTCGTCGGGATTGAAATGCGGCGACTGTTCGAGATAGCCAGTAGTGATACCGTTGCGATACACGATGTCGCCCTCGTCGTATCCCTCTTTACCGGTGAGGATGGAGAGGAGCGTTGACTTTCCTGTGCCGTTGCGCGCTATAAGCCCTATTTTCTGTCCCTCTCCGATAGAGAAGGAAATATGGTCGAAAAGCAAAAGGCTGCCAAACGACTTGGTGAGGTTTTGCACGTCGAGGAATGGTGTCATTTTTCTTTGAATATCACTTTGTCTAAAGTTATGAGGGTGCCTTTCTCGGGATGGAAGATAGCATACTCCACGTTGTCCTCGTCCTTGTTGGCATACATCTGTTGGAGCATCTCGGAGTATGTCGTCTTAGAACTGTCGAAAATTATCTGCTTCGTGTTGCCTTTCGTCACCACATCGTGCGAAAAGCCCATCGACTTCTTTAGTTTCCTTATCGCCATTCTCACTATCTCCACGCACACCTTGGCGTAGATGGCAGTTTTCACGGGGAAGGTGAGCCAAATGGCGTGCCTGCCATAGTGTTTGCGGAAGAAAATAAGCATGGCATCGTAGAATACGTGCACATATCTGAAACTGCTTTTCTCTGTGCTCTCGCCTTTGTAATGGAGTATGTTGAGCGGCAGATACCAGTTGTGCCACCCGTCTTTCAAGAGCCGGCAGCTGAGGTCGATATCCTCGCCATACATAAAATAGTCTTCGTCCAACAAGCCGACACGGTCTAAAGCAGCCTTCCTGATAAAGAAGAAGGCGCCGCTTACCACCTCTATCTCATTAGGCTCGTCCCAAGGGAGCCAACTCATATAATATTTTGCGAAACGTTTTGACTGCGGATATTTCTGGCACAAGCCGCTCATCTTGTAAAACGACGCCATGGGCGTGGGCAGTCCGCGCCGCGACTCCATGGCCGCCGTGCCGTCAGACTTGAGCATCCTCACTCCTGCGGCGCCAGCCTCCGGGTGGGCGTCCATAAATTCTATCGCCTTCTTTAGCACGTCATCACCCACCACCGTGTCGGGGTTCAAGAGAAGCACATACTCCCCTTGGCTCTGCTTGATGGCGATGTTGTTAGCGCGCGAAAAACCGAGGTTGTGGCTGCTCTGCACGTAATTCACCTGCGGAAAAGCCTTCTTCACATATTCCACGCTGCCGTCGCGCGAGTGGTTATCCACCACAATCACCTCGCCGTCGATGCCCTCCAACGCCTTCACCACAGAGTCAATGCACTGATAAAGGTAGTCTTTAACATTGTAGTTTACTATCACTACGCTAAGTTTCATTCCCCACCTCCCTTCAGGCCTTTCTCTATGGAGTCTATATAGTCGAGAATCTCGTCCCTGCCCAATTTCGTCTCGCTGCTGCTCACGAAATAAGGAGGCAGCTCTTCCCACGTCGCCTTCAATTTCGACATATACGCGTCGGCAGCACTCTTCACTTTCGACGGCGCGAGCTTGTCGGCCTTGGTAAAGACGAGGCTGAAAGGCACACCGCTCACTCCAAGCCAGTTGATAAACTCCAGGTCTATCGTCTGCGGGTCGTGGCGGATGTCGATAAGCACAAACACATTCACCAACTGCTTCCTGCCGAGGATATAGGTGGTAATCATACGCTCCAGCTTGTCGCGCTCGGTCTTGCTGCGCTTGGCATAGCCATAGCCTGGCAGGTCAACGAGATACCACTCGTTGTTGATGATGAAATGATTAATCAAAATCGTCTTGCCGGGCATCGACGATGTCTTTGCCAAACGTTTATTATTGGTGAGCATATTTATCAGGCTCGACTTGCCCACATTGCTTCGTCCGATGAACGCATACTCCGACTTCGTGTCGGTCGGACACTGCTGCAAATTGGGGCTGCTTGATGAAAATTCTGCTTTCTTAATCTGCATATCTTAAATTTTGGGTGCAAAAGTAATAAAAATAAATGAAAAATTACTATCTTTGCACCGAAAATTTACAATTATGGAACAACAGTACCCCTCCCGACTGCTCGAAAAGGCCGTTTCGGAGTTTGCCAAACTGCCTTCTATAGGCCGTAAGACTGCCTTGCGGCTCGTTTTGCATTTGCTGAAATGGGATGATGCCGACGCCGACGCATTCACCGACGCCATTCACCAACTAAAGCACGAGGTGAAATATTGCCGCCGATGCCATAACATCAGCGACACAGAACTCTGCGACATCTGCGCAAACCCGAAACGCGACGACACCATAGTATGTGTGGTGGAAAACATACAGGACGTGATGGCAATCGAAAACACGATGCAATACAACGGTCTCTACCATGTGCTCGGAGGCCTCATCTCGCCTATGGACGGCATTGGGCCAAAAGACCTCGAAATAGAGTCGCTCGTAACAAGGGTACAGCAGGAAAAGACACAGGAAGTGATTCTCGCCCTCTCATCCACTATGGAAGGCGACACCACCAACTTCTATATCTACCGCAAACTCGCACCCACCGGCGTGAAAGTGTCGGTAATAGCACATGGCATCGCCGTGGGCGACGAAATAGAATATACCGATGAGCTAACACTCGGAAGGTCGATAATAAACAGAACGCCATTTGCTCGCTGATGGCGGTTAAACCGTTACAATGCCATTACTATTTTTTCGATGTTGCAAACCATATAGAAAGGCAGATTTAACAATCGGAAAGGTTTTTTCTTTATGGTGGTCTCCACGTCATTGACCGACAATGGTCCCGACCACACACGAATTCCTATATCCACTGGCGATTTTTCCATAAACGAGTGCAAGGAGCGCAGATGGGAGTTATGCCCTGTTTTCACTTCTATAGGGAATAGTTGTGAGTCTATTGTCCACACTAAATCCACTTCGGCACCATCGTTGCCCTTGCCCACAGACCAGAAATATCTTTTTTGTGTTATTTTTTCGTTCAGCGTCAATAATTCTTGAGCCACTATTTGTTCTCCGATTCTTCCCCTCCACACGTCGAGCAGATCCTTTGCGCCAATAACAGTCTGACGAATTCCCGCGGCATAGTTCACTAAGCCCGTGTCCAACCATATCAGTTTCGGACTTCTTCTGTAATCGGCTAATGCAGGTTGCACTGCCGATGATGACGGATACACAAGTTCCAAAAGCATTGCTTTCGTAAGCAGTCGGAAAGCCTCTCCCAACTCTCTCGACCTATATATGCCATTGCCAAAAGCCTCCATTGATATTGTCTCTCCTGCCATCGACCACCCTTTGTCAAGAATATGCCTTACGGCTCCTCCAGTTTTATTCGCCTTGACATATTTCACCACATCATCGTTGTATGCCTGCAGTAATGTTTCATACAAGTTGTCCATAGCCAGTATGTCGTGCGACTCTGCATAGCTTGCCACTATTTCTGGCATTCCACCGATTATGACATACTGTTGAAACAGCGACATCAGTTCCGTGTGGACCGCAGGGGTTTGAAAAGGATAATTGTCGATAATGTCAAGTAGGTTTTGCTTGCCCATTGCCATTGCAAATTCACGGAAAGAGCAGGGTCTCACAGGAAGATATTCCACCCGCCCCACGGGGAAAGAGGCATTTACATCCACCACATTCTCCAATAATGAACCGGCTGAAACGACGTGTATTTCCGGATGCTCCTCATAGAAATACCGGAGCAGAGAGATTGTTTTTGGGGAATTCTGTATCTCGTCGATAAAAAGCAGTGTGGTTCCTTCGTTTCTCAACACTCCTTTCTGTGCGAAAATGAAACCGATTTTGTCGGATAATGGCATTTGAGCCTCCATAATATCCTTATCATACCTATCATCGAGGTTCAGATAAAGGAAATTATCGAAACTTTTTCCAAACTCCTTCACTATTGTGGTCTTTCCCACTTGCCGGGCTCCGCGCATCACCAAAGGTTTGCGCCGCTCTGCCGTTTTCCATTTGTTTAAACTTTGCAATATACTCCTCTGTATCATCCTTTTCCATTTTAAGATATTGCAAAGTTACATCTTTTTTCTGACTTTAAAAAACAAAAAGTTATTTTTTATTGAAAATCAATCACTTTTTAACATTTTTGTTCTAAAATCGGAGATACTTCGATGCTTTTTTGTCCTAAAATCGGAGATACTTCAATGCTTTTTTGTCCTAAAATCGGAGATACTTCAATGCTTTTTTGTCCTAAAATCGGAGACACTTCGATAGTTTTTGTCCTAAAATCGGAGATACTTCGATGTTTTTTGTTCTAAAATCGGAGATACCTCAGTAGTTTTTGTTCTAAAATCAGGGATACCTCGATAGTTTTTGTTCTAAAATCGGAGATGGGCATAAAAAAAACCTGGGGCATTTATTGCTCCAGGCTTTGCGGTGCGTACGGGACTCGAACCCGTGACCTCCTGCGTGACAGGCAGGCATTCTAACCAGGCTGAACTAACGCACCATTTTGCTTTTTATTCGGCGGTTCTGAACTCTTTCACAACCCCTTTGTTCCGAATTGCGGTGCAAAGGTACAACGTTTTTTTCATTCCCGCAAATTTTTTCGCACTTTTTTTTCAAAAAAACGCATTTTTTTTGTTTTTCGCCCCTTTTTCACCCCTATTTTATCCTATTTCATCCTTTTTTCAGCTCTTTTTCAGCTCTCTCAAGCCTATACTTAAAAGTTTGAAGATGTGAATGGAGACCGAAAGAATCAAGTTTACCACGACAGACAACACGCAATAAGAATAATAGCTGCAACCCTATAAGGACTGCAGCTATTATTATCTATTGGTCAAAATGTGTAAATCACAAAATGCTTACCCCGATTATGGGATTAAAGTTTTGCATTATTCTTCCCAGATGGTGCCTTTCTCGCCATTAGAATCTTCTGACAGTGATGGCTTGGCGAGTGGTATAGAAGTGTCCCCTCCTCCGATATTTACCATTACATCTTCATCGGCATAGGCACTGATGATTTCTGTCTGCGGTTGTAAATATTCACGCTTCTTCATTTTGTCTTTATTTTTATTGGGTTTTCTTTATTAACTTTCCTTGTTAAGATTTGCTCTTGTTG
>Ga0065711_1032683_pt1 | contig 26889 bp, 14 predicted proteins | sample Hoacrofraction12_FD_59098 | JGI IMG/M metagenome (GOLD analysis project Ga0065711, IMG submission 59098) | Hoatzin crop microbial communities from Cojedes, Venezuela - Epithelial fraction 12 v2 (version 2) | ecosystem: Host-associated > Birds > Digestive system > Esophagus > Crop | place... | reverse complement strand
CCCCGCTGCCCCGGGGCTTGGCGTGCGGCCGCTGGGGCTCCGCCGAGGCCTTGGCGGGCAGGCAGCGGGCTGCTGGGACAGCGTCGGGGCCGGCCGCTCCCCGGGCGTCCCGCTGGTGACTCCTCCGGGCGGCTGCCTCCGCGCAGAAGGAGCCCCAGGCGCCGCCTGCTCCGCGCTCACTTGTTGGCGTTCGGCAGGCTTGGCGGGGAGCGAGGCAGTCCCAGTTGTCGGCCCCGCGGGCGGAGGGGGTGCTTACCTAAAGCGTACCTGAGCGAAGGAGCCGGAGTTACACCGGGGGGCAGAACGCGGTCTGGACGCAGTGCCTTAGGCTTGTCTCAAAAGGGGGTTCGCTGGCTGATTTCCGTGGGGAGAATTAAAAAAATGTTTATTGGTGAGGTGGAGTCTGAACACGGTGTTACAATATGGTGAAAAATAAAACTTTTACTTTTTTCTGTGTGGTGTCAACACACTCTTTTACTCTGAGACAGTTTTGCAGTTTGTATTTACATCCTCTGACGATGTGTATTTGCCTAGATTGCAGTTCTAGACTAGAATCTAGGCTAGATGATACATGGTGTAGCTCTGCAAACTGCCTGCCTTGTGCTCCTGTCAGTGGTTTCACTGAGACTCCACTTAGGTGATACAGTCACCCCCTGTGAGGGTGACTTCACTGAACCGGGAGGCCAGTTCAGTCTATTCCCATAGCCGAAGGTGAGAGACAGCAGGTGATAAGGACGGAACATAAATCTTGCACAGTGAGATAGATTTTTGAAAACAGCTTCGCTGTTAAGCTCAGCAGGAAATGGTACTGATTTAACTAACCAGAGAAAACTTTATTTAGGTGGAAAAGTTTATCTAGATTTTCGTGCAGGTGGATTTGTGCTTCCATAGGAGCCGTGTTAACTTCTGTGCCTCCTGGCATATTTTCTTAACGTGCATTCCTCACTGAAATCTGTATTTTCTGTCTGTTTTTTCCTCTGTAGGATCTTTGCCTCTGCTTTATGTCTCAGAAGTATTTCAATTAATTTGTCTGTTTTGCTCACATTCAGTGGCAGAGCTGGAATTGCAAAGATTATTTCTTACAAGTTTAGTGAAAATCGGTGACTGTGGAAAGGAGAGGGGCTTGCATTATTATCCCCAGTGAGGAGTAGGCAGCTATGTTCACCACTTCATCTATTCAAGAGGCATCAGACAAACCGTCTGTCCATGATAGCTGCAGGTGATCATTACCAGCAATGTCATGTGCTAGCAGTATTCTGCATCTTTTGGTTTGCTGTGGTTACCAAACATCAGGCAAAGATGCTCCTCCACTCTCTGCAGTCACAGTCCCTGGAAAGGGTTACGTGAATGGTAAGCCAGGGACAGCATGATGGTCCGTGGGTTGTAAGCTGTCCCATCTGTTATGATTACAAATTCAGAACTTTGTCATTAGGGGAGTATGTGCTGAGAAATCCCTAAGTCCCATCTGTTTCAGTTTGTAGCTACTGTATAAAATTACCTGTTTGGATACTACTAAATATCACATTTTCAGACTAGGAGACCATGCCAGGCTTTGTTGTTGTTTGTAATTTTCTCCCAAGGATCTGAATAAAGGACTGGGAGCCACGGCTTCTGAGTTGCCATCCAGTCGTTGACCAGCTGGAAGCTGGAGTAACCAAAGCTTTTCGACCTGGATGCAGAACATTGCCTAAACGTGGCTTTATGCTATGCAGGTGCACAGCTTGAAAACCAGCCAAAAAGAAACTGGTACTCCAAAGTGCTGTTTTATGGACAGGCTCTGTGTTCCTCAGCAACTAGTACAAAATATGGGATTAGGTCTCTAAGGTGCTTAGTCGTGGTTCTCTGTAGTAGTGTGAAGAGAAACGGGTGCTGCTAGAGGGCAGTTCCTTCTGCCTGTCTGAGACACTACCCAGTGTCTCAAATAGCGTTAGAGACATGTGGTTTCTTTTTCACACATGAAGTGTACAGTTGTCAAAAGGTGTATTAACATCACGTTTCCTATTTTTTGTTTCTTTGTTTGTTTCTGTATCAGTATTAGTAGGACTAAAAGGCTTAGAAGACTGAAAACAGGATCTCCACAACATCTTGTGTTGACAGGATTGTGGCTCTGCATTGATGTCAGCTCAGAGTTCAACATAATCCCATTATTTTCAAAATCAGAATTTGGTTTTGAAATCAGGCAAGATGGAGGACAGATTTAAGGCTGCTACAAAAAAAAAAAAAAAGTGGAAATGTGGGTTAAATGCAGGTTACAGCAGGCAAAAATCACCAGCTGTGAATATTGCTGTCATCTTACAGCTGGAGAAAAACAGAATGCAGGGACCAAACCCTCATTGCAGGGAAATTTTGGTGTATTCCGAATGCATGGTTAATGTACATAGAAGAGGTCACATTTGTTCTAGACTGAAGTGTAGGAAATATTAGCAACAATTAGTTTAAATGAGTAAATAAGAACTTTTTTGCTTACAACCCAGAACGCCAACCATACCCTAGGCCGCATCAAAAGCAGCGTGGCCAGCAGGTTGAGGGAGGGGATTCTGCCCCTCTGCTCTGCTCTGGTGAGACCCCACCTGGAGTCCTGCGTCCAGCTCTGGAGCCCTCAGGGCGGGAAACACATAGACCTGTTGGAGCGGGTCCAGAGGAGGGCCACAAAAATGGTCAGAGGGCTGGAACACCTCTCCTGTGAGGAAAGGCTGAGACAGTTGGGGTTGTTCAGCCTGGAGAAGAGAAGGCTCTGGGGAGACCTTACAGCAGCCTTCCAGTACCTGGAAGGAGCTTATAAGAAAGATGGGGACAAACTTTTCAGCAGGGCCTGTTGGGATAGGACAAGGGGCAATGGTTTTAAACTAAAAGAGGGTAGATCTAGACTAGATAGAAGGAAGAAAGTTTTTACCATAAGCGTGGTGAAACACTGGAACAGGTTGTCCCAGAGAAGTTGTGTCTGCCTGCTCCCTGGAAGTGTTCCAGGCCAGGTTGGATGGGGCTTTGAGCAACCTGGTGTAGTGGAAGGTGATCTGTAAGGTACCTTCCCACCCAAACCGGTCTACAATTCTGTGATTCTACTGTTCGTGCAGTGTCAGGACGAAAGGTTGGATAGATAATCTGATGTAGCCACTACTTCTAGAGACTTGATTCATGCTTAGGGCTACTGTGGTGAAATATGTTTGGTCTTATCTGACATAAGTTTCTTCCTCTGAAGACTTTGTTTAAGGGAATACGTATGCCTGTATCCCTAGTATAAGACCTTATGGAAAGTCAGGACATTGGTTTGTCTTAACTAATGAGAATACGACTTGTGAGATGATGGCTTACATGGCTAATAATTTGGCTAGAACAGATTCCCTCCTGTTTTACTACAATGCTTCATTTTTCTGACAGCAAACTGTTTTCTCCAAGCTATGAGACTTTATCTTCTGCTTTCAGTAATAGTTTCTCCCATTAGGGCTGCCTGCAAGCTTGCTGTAAAGTGCCTCTAGCTTTAGCATAAGAGTGGTTTGGGGAGCATACCCAGTTACATCCAGATACAGGCTGGCCCTTTCTGGTGAGAGAGCAGGACAAGTGTTTGTGTACAGCTTACAAGGAGTATCTCTTGGACGAGAATTGCAAGCAAGCAATCTTGGAAGGGTACAGAAATCAAACTGATTGTGTTCTGTGCTTTCAGACCAAAGGCTAAGTCTTGAAAACATGATTCATGCAACTGTTCTCACTGTCCTGAGTGCTCTGTATTTATGCTGCCACAGAAAGAACTGGTTACACTTGGAGGAGAAACACAGGAAACACTACGGACTGAAATGCGCTTGCAGCTGAAGGATCCTCATCATGAATAGGTACACAACCATCAGACAGCTTGGTGATGGGACCTACGGCTCTGTCCTCCTAGGGAGAAGCATCGAATCTGGAGAGCTAATAGCCATTAAAAAGTAAGTATTTTCATTTGTTACTTAACAGCAGATGGCCAGATTTTTCCGTTCCATGGTCTGCATCACTTGATCATGCTGGTTTGAGTACTTCACGCTCCGCGCAGCATTTATATCTGGAGTTGTATTGGGGCAGCGTGCATAGCTCAAGTTTCTTGCAGCTCCACAGCCCCAGCAGAAGGCAAAGAGTGTGAGACATATAGGCTTATTGTAACAGTGCTCTACTACTGTGTGCAGTCAAACATGTATTGTGTGTATTGTTTAGAGTATTCTGCAATGCTGCTTTGGAATCTGCAGCCCCTTCCCCGCTGCTTGCATGGAACATACATTTCGTGGTCTAATTTCCAGTGTAATGTTAATACTGCAGTGAGAATTAACACAATGGATCTCATTGTCCATTATCTGTATCTTTATACGCTGTTATGTCTTGGTCTTTTCAGCTTAAGATTTTAATAAAATTCCTGGAGAAATTCACTTGATTTTCTCTGCTGCTTCAGCAGTGACCTCAGTTTGTAAATAGCTTATTTGTCCTAGTTGTGGTAAGAGACAGCTGTAAAGCATTGCAGGCACTTTCCTGAAATACCGACTGTGACCTAGGGACATAGTTGTCAGAAGAGCTTTCAGTACAATGCTGTTTTGTGTGAACGGTCAATAGCTGGCTTCAGGAACTTTCTGAATCCTGTGTGCTGAGGGTATTTTTCCTGCATCGAACCTTACCAGAGGCGCCCTCGATTTTTGTTTTGCAACAGGGTAGAAAGTCGAAAATTTCAGAAAAAAATAGAAGATGGTACTCCCTTAGCTTACACGTTAATGCCAATCCATTACCAAGAATAGAAGCGGCCTGGTGGCTCAACACAGAAGACAGTAACTGTAAAAACGCTGCTTAAAAAAAAAAAAAATCCAGACCGCTTTATGAAATGAAGGGATTGTAGTTCTTAAATTATTCTAGTTATAAGAGCTGATATCAGACTGGAACTTGACTACAACAATAAGTAATACTGAATTGACAAAGGCTCAGATCTTCAAAGGGTGCCTAACTCCTTCCGAAATCCAGACATGAAGCAGATGGGTGTTTTTCTAAATTTAATCTGTGCTATTCTGTGTGTGTGTGTACACGTAAGCCTTCGTCCCGTTGGTCCTAAAGCATAGAGTTATGTGTGACAGAACTGAGTCACAATCCAAACGCATATGAACAAATAGGATGATACGTTACACACAAATACTATGTTCAGAGTTCTGTTCTGGCTTAGGAGAAAGCAGGTCTGCCACACAGTTTGCTTGTGTTAGAGCAGAGTTGCTGATAAGCTTGAAGGGAAAGGCAGAATTAGAAAAGCAATTGACATGATAGATGCAGCTCACAAGCGAGAGGGAAACACGGGGAGCAGTGAACACTTGAAGAAGTGCACCTTAGAGGGGAAAGGTTTTGAAATAACAGAGGAATCAAAATATAGATAAGAGGAGCAAGAACAATGCAATAAGGTTGGAGACCCAGTGAAGTGGTTTAATTTGGTCTTCATTAGATTTGTCTCAAAGCAGTCAGTTGTTCATAACTGTTGTAACCCCTGTTCTTCTTACTCCACCACATTGTATACTGGAAAGAAAAATAGCATGCCTGGACTTGGTGAAGGCTCTGAAATTTTTGCAGCAAGAGACATACACAAAAAAGGCAATCCTGTGTAATAGTAATGCTTTTAACTTGCGTTAGAGTGTAGCTTGTCTAGAGATGTAAAGTTTTTTGACAAAGGAGGTAACACCTTATATTTTGATGGAAGAACTGAACTGTGAAGATGTGATGAGACGAGTCTAAGACCAGCTGATGTCGAGCATGTATTAATCATTCTTTCCACTCTACTATTGTAGAATGAAGAGAAAGTTTTATTCCTGGGAGGAATGCATGAACCTTCGAGAGGTTAAGGTATTTGTTTCATTCAATGGTTGTCTTTAGACAATCCCTGTCACATTTTGGGGTAACATCAAATTCTTCCCACCCTTTTTATCAAAAACTTCCCCCAACATGAGCTGTTACGTAGAAGCATGGAATAGTTTGGGTTGGAAGGGACCTTTAAGTCCATCTTGTCCAAACCCCCTGCAGTGAGCAGGGACATCTGCCACTAGATCAGGTTGCTCAGAGCCCTGTCCAGCCTGGCCTTGAATGTTTCCAGGGATGGGGCATCTCTGGGCAACCTGTGCCAGTGTTTCACCATCCTCATTGTAAAAGATTTCTTCCTTCTGTCTAGTCTAAATCTACCCTCTTTTAGTTTAAAACCATTACCCCTTGTCCTATCCCAACAGGCTCTGCTAAAAAGTTTGTCTCCATCTTTCTTATAAGCTCCTTCCAGGTACTGAAAGGCTGTGAAAAGGTCTCCCTGCAGCCTTCTCTTCTCCAGGCTGAACAACCCCAAATTGGATATGCATATGGCATTACAGTTCTGTTTGCTGGCTCTGCATTTGGACGGAGTGTCTGCAGTCTTATAAAAATTCTTACTCAAATTCTGTAGTCTTACATAAAATCACTTGGTTGTAGAGACCTGCTTCCTCCTTGCAGCAAGTGGTGAGTGAGGAGAGCTTTCCTATCACAAAACCTGGAGCTGGTTGGTGTGTGTTTTTCAGAGCTTAAAAACACATCCCCTCTGCTCAGCAGTAAACTTTGTACATGTAGTTGTTTCTGGGTAGCTGCTTTGGGGGCAGACATTTAGCATGAAGTTCTGACACTGGCAAAGCTTTAGGGGTATGTTCTAAGGACCTCCTTTAATTTTGAGTCCTTGCTATCACTGTTGCAAACATGCAGAAAAACTACGTCACTTTTCTTACAGTACCACAGATTGGTACTGTGTTGCTACAGCAAGAATGAATGTAGGATACACTGAAAACCTAAAAAGAAGGGAGAATAAAGACCCAAGTATGCTGATTTTTTCTGGGATAGAGTTAATATTCTTCATAGCAGCTTGGTACGGATCTCTGTTTTGGATTTGTGACCAAAACAGTGTTGATAACACAGGGATGTTTTAGTTGTTGCTGAGCAGTGCTTGCACAACCTCAGGCCTTCTCTCTTTCTCACGCTTCCCTGCCAGCGAGTAGGCTGAGGCTGGGCAAGAGGCTGGGAGGGGCCGCAGCCAGGACAGCTGACCCCAGCTGACCAAGGGGAAATCCCCTACAACACTGTGCTCACCAGGAAAAGCTGGGGGAAGGAGGAAGAAGGGAGGGACGTTCAGAGTGATGGTGTGTGTCCTCCCGGGTAACTGTTGTGTGTGATAAAGCCCTGCTCTCCTGGAGATGTCTGAACACCTGCCTGCCAATGGGAAGCTGGGAGTGAATTCCTTATTTTGCTTTGCTTGCACGTGCAGCTTTTGCTTTACCTGTTAAATGGTCTTTTATCTCAACTCACGAGTTTTCTCAATTTCTGCCTGTCTGATGCTCTCCCCCATCCCACTGGGGAAGATGAGCAAACTCAGCTGCCCTCCAGGGTTAATCCACAATACCAAGGAATAATTTGCAGGGTTCTATTTAGTCCTGAGTCTAACCTGACTATTGCCCATGCAAGTACAGGAAGAGTGTGAATTCTGCCGTGCAATTGTTTTGGTGCCTACTGCGATGCCAGATAACTGGCTTTTGAATGATCAGCGCATTATATTGATACATAGTCTGTATGTGTATCTGGTAGTACTCAGACATCTGGTCTTTGTTCTCAGAACTGTCTGATTATTTAAAATACTGAAGAATTTTTGAAGCCAAGTCTTCTACATCAGCGAAATAGTTTTTGATTTTTCATTAGAGTAAGACCCTTGTAAAATCCCATTTGTATTTTCTGTTTCTAGTCTTTGAAGAAATTAAACCATGCCAATGTAGTAAAGCTGAAAGAAGTTATCAGGGAAAATGATCATCTGTATTTTGTGTTTGAATACATGAAGGAAAATCTTTATCAGTTAATGAAAGAAAGGTATGTAACAGCATCACCGATTTCTGATACAAATTAATTACTTGTGTAATTTGCTTTTAACACCCCTTTACTTTTCAAAGGATGTTGGATCATCTGTTTAGGCTGAGATCACTATGGCTTAAAGCTGCGGTAGAAGCAGTGGCTGTTACCTTTGAGCCACCAAAGCAGTTTAGTGAGAGTTTCCAGTGTCTCTTTGCAGATTAACCTGGCATCTAAGTAGGGCGCTCTTTTGGGAGTTAGGAACTGTGGGCTTTTAACAGCCCTCACGCTGAGGAGGCATCGAACCTGGAACTTTGGAGTTCTAGGTAAGTACTCCAACCAGCAATGCTTTTTCTATTAGAGGATGGTATCACCACCTCTTCTGTTCTGGCTTCCTCGAATGAATAAATAAAAAGTGGTTGAAACAGTAATCGTGAGGGGTCAAATTCTGGACGGATTCTAGGAAATTTTGTTTTTCCTTGCAATATGAACTGACATATCCAAAGACTGTATATTCTGTTTGTCAGCATTTTCAACAAAATCAAGCTTTTTGATATTTGCTGGAGCATTAATAAAGTCTTAATTTTAGCCTTTGGACAATGATAGCATCTTCCAGAGGATAATTTGGGGCCAAACAGCTCCTTGCTTTGAATTGTTCTCCGAGGAGGCCATTTTCTCTCTATGGACCATAGACTCAGCCCGGGAGATGACAGTAATCTTACTTCAGTTAGCAAAGGTTATTGTTGTAGTATATCTCTGTGAATACTGCGTAAAATACCGTTTTAAGCATAAAAATACTTGCTATGCATGCACAGTTATAGAAAAATGTTAACTAAAAATGCATATTTACATATGGATGCTGATTTTTAATTATATGAAATGATGAATCTTGAGAAAATCGTTCAAGTGCATAACATACAAACCAGTTATCTTTAGGAATTTCTTAAAAGTGCTTGATATAGCCTACTTCCTTATGAAAACAAAAAGGGTAGTGTCGTCTGTAAAAGTGTGCTACACATCATATTCTCTATGGTTTAGCTAGGCCTTGGACTGGTATATTGCATATATCAAACCTTTAAGAATGTGATTTATTTGCTGAAGTCATAGTTATAATTGGCAGTCTTGCTGGAATGGACTGTAGAGGAAATATGACTCTTTCTGTTGTAATTTTAAAAAATAAGCAGATATGAAAAGCTGACTCTAGTGGCTGATCTCACTTCTGAAATATGTGATGGTCAGGGTTTTTTGTGAGGAATTAAGCTCGGGAAGTTGAATAAGGCCCAGGCGGTCTTCTTCATTCACTGTTAGGCTCTTTCTGAACAAAATTGTCACTGATTTCCACCCCGACCTGTTTATACTGTGTTTTGGCATGCACAGAAGCAGCTGGTACAGAGCTGTTTGATCAGAATCCTCTCTTGGTAAGAGAGCCTGTCATTAAACTGCCTGCTATAGCTGATCTTCTTGCCTGAATATTATGGGAATCGCCTCTTGTAGCACATCAGCTGTTAGGTAATAACAAGGTAAAGTCGAAAGTATGACTTACATGTGCTTTAGAAGAGAGGCCAGAAAAGTGCATGCAAAGCACTAAATTAAGATGAACCCTTGCTGTCTTGATGACCTATATGTGTTAAAGTTTGTTCACTTTGGCCAATTTTCTTTTTTTTTTATTTTCTTTTTTTCCCTGTTGTAATTCACTGTCCCACGTAGTCTTAACATGATGTCACATAGTCTTAATGTAATATGGCAAATACTGTGTAAATTTTATAGGAGAAATAACCTATATGAGAGTTAAAATATATATAGCAGTTCTATTGTCATTGTTACCTTTTATCTTTGGTTCATTAGTAACGTAAGCTAATATGTGAACTTAATCATTAATATTTACTTCTTCCCTTTTCTTTTATCCCACAGAAACAAACTGTTTCCTGAGTCTACAGTTAGGAATATTATGTATCAGATCCTGCAGGGGCTTGCGTTTATCCATAAGCATGGTAGGTTATGTTTTAGCTGTAAACATTTTGAGTTAGAGTGAGATAGTGTCTGTGCAAGTTTTCTAATGAGTATGCTCACAATTGCATTGCGAACTCAAGTAAAGGGAGCGATCAGAAGAATGGCACTATGTGAGAGATTCAGATTACTGAAAATATCCATGTTTTATAGTTGCTTGACACTTTAGGCTGGAGGTTTGCTCGGTTCCTTTTCTGTAGATTTCTACTTTCTCAGACTGACAGCTGGCCATTTTCTAAAACCCATCTGATGTTAATGGGCACATTTCTCGACAGATTGAGAATAAAGGAAAAATTACTGTTTTCTCAAGGTACACAGAGATACCTGAATAAAATACAATTCTCTGTAAGATACACTTAAAGTAATAAAGTCTGACTGATGAACAGCTTTCATTGCATGGTCTTCCAACTAATTTTTACAATAATGGCAAAAGCTAAAGCTGGTGTACCAGTCAGTAGCAGCAAGACCCACTTAAATAATAACAAAAATTACTTCCTCACCATGTTTTGCTGCCCTCTGCAGTTCTGCCTGCTAAATGCACTGTAGTGTATGTGACTGGTCAGCTCTCAGGGTTGTCAGAAGAGAACTAGTATCAGTGGCCACAGTCCTGGAATTAAAAGGCTTGCAGGACCAGCGTTGCAGTTGATTTGAAGAACATGTTTAACTTTGTCTCACAAAACATTTTCAAGATAATGGCTTTATTCTCTACTCTAATGGGGCTTGCATACACTTCTGAAACCAAACTAGAAATTCCAGTCTGTTCCAGTGAGAGAAAAAATTATTAAAACCAGAAAAATAGTAAGATTTATGTGCAAAAATCAAAGCCACGCTTTTTTAATAAATTGTCAAATGGATCACAACCTTTCAGAATACCTTTTACTGCTATTTAATTTGCTATAGGTATAAACAATGAAAAATTTTGTGTCAAAACTAAGTTTCTTTTCACTGACCTGCTACACACTAGACTGATACTTCTGCAAAGATGTTGCAAATCTGTATTTATAAAGATCTGGAAATTCATGGCAAGTCTGACAGGATGGTCTTGATGGTCCTGTGGCTCACAGTGTAAGACTGAGTGTCCCAAGATTCTGTCTGCAACAGTTTTGGAAAAATTGCATGAACTTTTTTTTCCCTCCCTTTATTTCTCTATTCTGGTCCTATATGGCATAGAAATTCTTGTCAAGTAAACTTTTTCTGGTTTTTGTCCATCCAAACTCTTAAGCATCTTTTCATATTTGAATACACAACTGATTGCTTTTTTTACAAGTTTGCCGTGAAATAAGGTGCCTCAAAAGCATTCTGTTGGTGCATTGCTTGTCTGTGCAGCAAAATACATAAGTGGTTGTACTAAATGCTAAAAACAGCCTTGATTGCTCTGTCTCAGAGATCCATAAAGAGACAGTAGTTCAAGCTGGCACCAGAACATCTATTTAATATCCCTAGGAAGGAGGTAATCTGCTGGTCGATAGAACTCTACAGCACTGTGTCTTCAATGCTGTCATGCGTTAATCTGACAAACAGAAGTTAATATAGTTATACTGGACAATGTAGATACATCCTACATGAATGCTTATTCTGTTCTCAGTGGGAGCATATTCAAGGCCATGGAAAAAGCTGAGGATGCTGAAAGGTCTCTGAAAAGGAGGTCATAGAGCTCTAGTAAGGGACTACAGAGGGAGCTGTATACAGGAAACAGGGGTTGCTGATGCTTGCAAGAAAGAAGCGTAAGGACAAGTTTTCCAGACTAAGGGTGGAAACAAATTTCAGAGATGATAGTCAGTAATATTCTAGCCCTCTTCTCTCATTTGTATTGAGAGAGCTCTTGCCAAATGCTCATTTGTGATCAAGTTTTGCTGAATGCAGAGACCACTGAAGAAATATGCTGAGATCCTCTGTCTGACAGGGCAGCGAGTAGCTGAGTGCTTGCGGATTGTGATGTTCTCAGATTTAAAAAGAAGTTTCAAAGTGCAAAAAAATCACCTCATGTTTTAATTTGTATTCTGTTTAAAAGAACTTTTGAAGTAATTTTTTGATGCCTTCATTGCAGTTTCCAACACAATTGGAATGAAACTAACACTACAATGGTATAATTTTTTTTTTGTTAAAGAAGTGTTACTTGAAAGGGAACTACCTGATTTAAAGCTCTGATTTGTTGTAAGACAGTCCATTTGTGTATACTATTCTTCACAGTCTGGTTGAACAACTGTTATATTGACTAGCTCTGTTGAACTCTGCGTTGTGCTATTCTTCAGCAATAAGAACTAAAGCAAAACAGTCCAGGTGGAAAATAAAGGCTACAGCTGGGGTTGGCATTGCAATGCACATCAATATTTCTTTGAATTTTAGGGTTCTTTCACAGAGACTTGAAACCTGAAAACCTCCTTTGCATGGGACCAGAACTTGTGAAGATAGCAGACTTTGGCTTAGCCCGAGAAATTCGATCTCGACCTCCTTACACCGACTATGTATCCACAAGATGGTAAGTGCTAGTATTCACCTACATTGTGTGAAACATATAGCTGAGCCTTTAAAAAAGTGTTAAATTTGTGCTGAATGTAATACCACTTTTGATGCCTCCTCTTTATGAGACTTTTATTTAAGCTTGGCAGAATTTGAAAAGCTTCAGTTAGTGCAAGACAGTTTACAAATGGCAGCAGCACGGGAACAAAGAGGGAGCCTGATAAGGCTGGTGGGACGTGCTGGGATTACTGCATGTCGGAAAGGCATAAGAGAGTTTACAAGAGCTTATATACATTTTAATTCTGCATCCTAGAAAAGTAAAATGAAGTCCTCTGTATAGGAAAGGAGCTTCTAAAGGGATGTTTGCTCTTAGCAAAGGATGAAAAGCTGAGTGATTTTACATATGTCTGTTTAAATTGTGTTCATTGTTGGGATATGTTTCTCTTTTTTTTCCTCTCTTACAGGTACAGGGCTCCTGAAGTCCTTCTGAGATCCACCAGCTATAGTTCTCCAATAGACATTTGGGCTGTTGGTTGTATAATGGCAGAAGTTTACACACTGCGGCCTCTCTTCCCAGGCGCCAGTGAAATTGATACTATATTCAAGATTTGCCAAGTCTTGGGAACGCCAAAGAAGGTAGCTAAAGTGACATTCCACACTGCAGTAATACTAGAGGTGTTCTACAATAGAGAATGGCACAGTAGCAGTAAGCATAAAAGTAATCAGTTTTTACGCATACTGCTGTTGTATGGTATAGATCTCAGATACAGTAAACTAAATTAAAACTTACTTTCTGTGAAATAAGCATCACGTAATTATGCTATAAAGCCTGGCAATTAGAGGAGGAGGAGTAGACCCCTGAGCAGCAAAGTCATTAGGCTGTGATTTCATTAGGCGTAATTTTCATTTATTCTTGTATATTGCATATAAACCTGTGATTTAAGAGGCTAAAAACTGGAATCATAGTAAGACTCTGATCTCCTGTTTCCATTCATGCCTTTGACTCGGTAGGATGTAAAGCAAGACTTACCTCTCGCAGAGGTTTGAGGTGAAAATTTCCAGTGAAATTCTTAAAACAGTCTAGAGCAAGCTGGACGCAGTCTGTTACTGATAGGAGAATATATGCTAGTGTACTTAGCCACTGTGATATTTTACAACTGAACTTTCTTTGTGATTGGAAATCTCATTCTTCCAGAATGACTGGCCTGAAGGCTACCAACTTTCAGCCTCCATGAATTTTCGCTGGCCTCAGTGTGTGCCTAACAACCTAAAAACCCTCATACCTAACGCTAGCAGTGAAGCGGTGCAGCTCATGAGAGACATGCTGCAGTGGGACCCCAAAAAGCGGCCGACAGCTAGTCAGGTTTGGTTCTGTTTTCTTTTTCTTGCACCTGCATATGACGCTTCCTTTCACTGCGAGACACCTTTTATAGTCATTTAACAGTTGCTCAGGGGTGCAGTTCTTAGAAGGGAGAAGAGCAGAAGCCAAGAATGATTTGCAAGACAAAAGACAGTAATTAAAAAAGAGTCATTAGTCATTTGCATGCAAGATCAGCTGCATGGGGTGTGTGCTCAGTGATCAAATGTGTGACTACAGTGTGAAGAATTACACCTGAATTAAGTATAATCCAGTCACTCTGAATAGCAGCAGAGTGGAGGTAGGATGTATGGCTAAAGGCTGTGATGCCATTGTTTGATTGCTGTTGATAGGCACCACAGAATCACAAAATGGTGAGGTTGGAAGAGGCCTCTGGAGGTCATCTGGTCCAATGCCCCTGCCCCAGGCAAACGTGTGCCAGTGCTCAGTCACCCTCACAGTAAAAAAGCGTTTTGTGAGATTCAGAGGAAACCTCCTGTGTTACAGTTTGTGCCCATTGCCTCTGGTGCTGTCACTGGGCACCACTGAAAAGAGCCTTGCTCCATCTTCTTTGCATCTTCCCCTCAGGTATTTATTTACATGCTTTGATAAGATCCCCCTGAACCTTCTCTCCTCCAGGCTGAACAGCCCCAGCTCTCTTAGTCTTCCCTCATATGTGAACTGATCTGGCCCCTCAGTCATCTTCATGGCCCTTCACTGGACTCTCTGTTACGTCCATCTCTCTCTTCTCCTGGGGAGCCCAAAACTGGACACAGCTCTCCAGGTGTGGCATCACCAGTGTGGAGCAGAGGGGAAGGATCACTACTCTCAAGCTGCTGGCAACACGCCTGCTCGTGCAGCCCAGGATACCATTAGCCTTATTTGCAGTAAGGACATACTGGTAGCTTATGTTCAACTTGGTGTCTGCCAGGTACTTTTCTGCAAAGCTGCTTTGCAGGTGGTTGACCCCAGCGTGTACTGGTGCATGGGGTTGTTACTCCTCAGGTGCAGGACTTGGTATTTCCCCTTGTGGAACTTGATGAGGTTCCTGTCAGCCCATTTCTCCAGTCTGTCGAGGTCCCTCTGGATGGCAGCATGACCCTCTGGTGTATCGGCCACTCCTCCCAGTTTGGTGTCATCAGCAAACGTGCTGAGGGTGCATTCTGCACATTCTTGCATAGCGCAAGTCATCAGTATTGCACGTAGAATGGTCCTGTTGATGTTGACAGTAGCTGCTGATTCCAGAGATCAGTACTGTAGTCATAGTACCCAGCTAATTAAATGAGCAGGGTGCCTTCTGAAAAGCAGGTGTGATTCTGGGTTCAAATCTGACTTGACTTCAATAGGACCATAGCTGAACTTTTGTGATTATATCAGACCTTCAGTACAAATTGTAATAAAAAGCTTTAAAGCTAGTTAAAGCAGTGAACAAGTAAAATAGATAAAGAACTCTCAAAGGTAATGAAAAGCGAAAAATACCGACTGTAACTTGGTATTAAAAGGCATTAACAAATGTTTTACAGTAAGGTACAAATATGGTGAGGAATCTGAGCTTTTAGAAGCTTCCTGCGGTGAGAGGAGTTTGGGAAGGGAAGAAGGGTATACTTGAAAGAGCAAGATGGGCAGAGATGAATTGCCTTTACTGTCAACTCCTTAATTACTTGTGAGGCAGGATAAAGAGATTTTTACCAACATGTCTTCCAAAAGAAAGAAAGGCTAATTTTCATGAGGGCTCTTTCATTTGATTCAGTCTTGGAGAATGGAAGAGATGGGATGTCTCTGGGGTCATTGAAGTCTTGATGGCAGAATCTGTGCTGACAGGTGTTCGTGTGTTTGCATATGTGCATGCACACATACACGTGAAGAGACAGCACGTAACGAAACATGCCTCTAGATGCCGTGTAGCTGGTTAAGTATCTTAATTCTGCAGAATGTTTTCCTTTTGTGCAAGCCTGCAGAGGATTTGATAATCATAGAACCATAGGTTGGAAAAGACCTCTAAGATCATCAAGTGAAACCATCCACCCAGCACCACCGTGCCTGCTAATCCATATCCTGAAGTGCCACATCTACACATATTTTGAACACCCCCAGGGATGGGGACTCAGCCACCTCCCCGGGCAGCCTGTTCCAATGTCTGACCACTTGGTATCTGTTGAAACTTTTCTACTATTTCAGCATTATTCTGAAGTGGATTGTGCTCACGAGAATCTAGCTTTGAGAGATGGGTCTTCTGCTGTTTCCCACCCCAGAAAAAATGCAATTAAAGTTGTACCATCACATAGGGCTAGGGTAGGTTAAAAAATTTGTTTTCCCAAGTTGGATCCTAATATCTTCATTATGTTTTAGGCACTTCGATATCCATACTTCCAGGTTGGGCATGCCCTGGGCATTCAGGAACTGGGGAAACAGAAGGAACTTCATAATAAATCGTCTCTGCATATTAAGCCTGTCCCTCCAGCACAACCCCCTCCGAAACCTCATGCCCGCATTTCGTCGAGGCCTGTTCAACAAAGCCAATCTTCTCAGCGCTTGGTGTACCCATATAAAGCAGGCAACTTGGGGGCTGAGCAGAGTAACTACTTAAAGGAGGACAAGTCTAACCAGGTTCTTCTGCCTGCAATTCACAATAAGGTTCCTCAGCAGGTAAAGGTCCATCTAGCATAAGATACACTTCTTGATATACTGCCTGGGTTTTCCTTAATTGTGTTTCTTTTTCTTGTTCTTATACTTTACTAAAAGGGCAGGAAATGGGAATAAAGAATAGGTGTAACTTTCTGCTAGAAACTGTTGAAATCTAAATCCAGTTGCTTTAACACAAGTCGATTTCTCATTTCAAAGCCACTTAATGCTTCCCTTTGTTGTGAAGCACCACTTAAAGGATGACACTGAGATTTCATATGAGTTAAAAGGGTGTACAGTGGTCAGAATATTAATGGGATTGATGCTAGAGAGAAAAGTATTAGGCTAAATAGTATTGGAGCGAGGGGGAGGGGGGCTATTGCCTTCATCCATTTGAGGCATCCAATTTATGTGACTGAAAGTAATAGTCCTTTTGCACTTCTACACTGGCCGTGGAAAACAAGAGATTCTTCTTTCAGCATAAGAACCTATAATTTCTGTTGATAATACAAGGAGACTGGATTCATAAGAGAAACGACGAGAGCAGACTGTGAATGCTGCTGGTAAGAGATCAGTCTTGAGTAGGGTCTGTACTGCGCATGTACACAGTTGCACAAGGTTGAAATGTACTCATGAGCTTGAATGGCTGAAGGAGCATGAAATTGTACCTATGCTGTCCTGCAAGAAAAATGCATTCTGTAAGCGTCTAGAGACAGGGTTGTGGAAGCATGAACGTGTGTGCAGTTTTGTACTCCTAAGATGAGTCAAGAAATAAAGATTGAACTTAGCTGATTGGGAGGTATATAGTGAAATATAAATAGAACTGGAATTAAAACCCAAGATATTTATTCTCTGTCAGTGCAAGATACTTTATTAAAAGAAGAAATGCAGAAGATGTGTAGTAGTGTCTACAGGCTAGATTGTGTTCTTAGCATGTTTAATGAAAGATTAGGATTTTGTTGTTACAGCTCTAGTACCGCTACTGCTCTTTGAGACAGGAAAAAGTTCTCTTTGTTCCTGTCACCTGGTTTATGGTGTAAGTGTGTGGGTTTGTTTCTTTTCAATCTTTGTAACAGAAAACATCTGCTGCGACTGAGAATATAAATGGTGAACTTAAACCAAAAACTAGGCGAAGATGGGGACATCTTGCTAGAACAGTGAAGACTTCTGAAGACTGGGATGACTTGGAAGACCTTAATTTCAGCCCTTCCGTCACAAGGATGGACTTGAAAAACAAGAAGAGGCAGAGTGATGAAACTCTTTGTAGGTAAGCTGGTTTCTTTTATGTCCGTGTGCTCTGTGGTCCTATTTCCTTAGACTTCATCTCTTTTTTCATAATGCTGCTCTTCATGCTTTCTGTGGGTCTAGAAATGTATATCCAGGCCAGTAAAAGACGTGCAGCTTGTCTATCTCCAGCTTTGCCTTGGTTGCTTGTTGAATGCTGACCTTTGAATTGCAACATATTTTTTGATGGACAGTGCAGCACGCTTCTGTACAGTTCCTTGTTTCCCCACTGAAAATGATGCATAGCTTAAGTCTTCCCAAACTTTGAATGTATACTTTCTATTTCACATGTGAACCTTGTTGGCAGATTCCACATATATACACTGTTTTGGGTGACTCTAAGCTGCAGTTTCCATGGATCATACACGGTATAGAAAAACCTACGGAGTGATTTATAAAAACTTTAAAAGTGATATATAAGGGAACTAGAAGCACAAATCTGATTTGGGGGGGCACTTACATGGCTTCAGACTGAAAATACTGCCTGTTGTCTGTGTGTTTACGCTGTAGCAAGCACAGTATGAGGAAATGATTCCTGGAGATGGGATGGAGATGAGAAGGCCAGCTGTGGATAAACATATGCTATAAGAATTGCACTAAGTGTAGCAATTTTTGGGTTATAGATTTGAAAGCATTTTGGACCTGAAGCCTTCAGACGCTGTAGGCTCTGGCAGCAGTGCACCTTCCCATGTGACCTTTCCACGGCAGGACACTCCCACATTGCGAGTTTCTGCAGCAAAGCAACACTACTTGAGACATTCTAGGTATCTACCTGGTTAGTAAAAAATACTTATTTCTTCTTCTTCGTGTAGTTCCAACAGCAGTATGAAATAGTCATTGGTACATTAGGCTTTATCCTTTGAGCTTGTGTAGGGGGGCTGCTGCTTAAAGAAAATGAGGAGAGCAAGAGCTTTGGTAATGTAGATGGCCCTGATACAAACTACATTTTAGCAGTCTAGCAACTGAGATAAATCTTGCTTACAAGAATGAGACAGGATTGCTGGTACTTCGTCCTCCTGCTGGATACTCTTTTATACTTTGAATTGTGTTAGAAAATGTCTGTTAGTGTGACAGGACATTCCTTGTTTCCCTAAGAAGGATAAGACTGATCTTCTAGACTGGAAGAGAAAGTGGCCTAAGTTTAGCTTATGAGTATATAATTCTGTGAACAACAGAAGCAAACTAATAGTGGGAATATGCTTTGCTGTAGCTTGGTGTTAAACAGAATGCAAATCCATGTCTCTGTAGAGGAACTGCCTGCCAGTCTTCATGTTAACCTCTGCTATACTGAGACCAGCACTGAGGCAGGATGAAGTACAGGAGGTGGGCAGCATTGCTTGGCTGTATTGAAAATGAGTTCAATATAAATGTATCCTCTTTCATATTTTCTGTTTATAAAGGCACTGTTAGTTGTGCATTGACTTGTAGTACTAGTACTTCAAAATTGAGTAAACTAGACGGTGTCGTGGTGGTAAACTCAATCTTTTTTCCTGAAACAGTTAATTTCAATGACTCTCAGACTGGAGCACTTAAATAGAGTTCTGGTAGCTGAAAGTTGTGTTACTAGAGGAGGTTGTAAAACACAGGGATCCCAAGCCTGCTTTTCCTCTACCATAAATGGTGAGCTCATCGTTACGTGTTAGGTACCCTGCTTAAATATGGGATGCATATTATATATAACATGTGACATATGAACTCTACTGCGAACTGCAAAATCTGTGATTTCGGTAGATCCACCAAAGAGGAGTACAGTACTATGAGAAATGTAATCTAATTTACTCTCAGGTTATCTTGTCACTGTTTGGCTAAAAGCTGTAAAATGCTGTGTTTGATGCGAAGCATAGATTTCATTTGCATAGCAAGGTTCACCTTCTGTGACTTGAGAGTATTCGTGGCCTTGATGTAAGCATCCTGTCCCTTGACATAAGGAGCCATTGATGCTAGTGGAACTACTTACACTATTATTTTTGCAGGATTGGGGCCTATGACTACTGATAGCATTCCTATATGAGAGGCTGGGAAGTAACGCAGAGGCGCTGTTAAGTGAAAAGGTTTTGGTTAAGTTCACTGAACTGGACATCTGCTCTAAGATTGTGCATCACGTGGAATGAATGTAACCCTGTGTAACAACAGAGATTTCAGCGTGGTAATTTTTCCATTTTTGCAATAGGAATAAGCACAAGGAATAGCATAGTCTCCACTTCAAACAAAGAGTCTGTTCCGTCTAATCCCTGGCCCAATTCTGGTTTGCCTGGGAAAGCTTCCGGTTTGGGAGGAAGTGTTAACAGGATGAATTCAGGTAAGAAGCTGTGCTTAACACTCCGAGAAAAGGTAAAAGGTGATGTCTCTGCAATTCCAGACAGATTTATTTCGGGGTCACCCATTTCTAATACATTGTCAGCTCCAAAGATACTTGCTACCGTGTCTGTTCTTTCTGTCAAAATCAGTTAATGAGCACTGTTCCTTGGATTTGGAGACTACCTTAGACTGAATCATGGTAATTTCTTCTAACGAATCCTAAAAAGTCTGGTTTGAAGTACCACATGCATAGAAGGTTGGACAGCTTATGTCTGTTCAACCTGAAATACTTCAGCTTGCCTTCAGTTTCCCTCGTCAGTTTCTGTAAGTTGTATTTTCAGGTTTTTGAATTGTTTTAGCCCAGCTGGTGCGTAAATGACTGTCAGCGAGGAGGATGCTGGTCTAAATCGAACTGGCCGTACACACCACTCTTGTTAGGTGAATAAAGCAGATAAATTCTATCATCTATCATGTCTCTTAACTGATGCTGTTTAAAATAGTGAAATTTTTGTAGCTTTAAAAAATTCAGACAAAAAGCAAAACTCTTCAATTTTTCTTCTTCAGGTTTTTGGGTCATTTGGTATTTCAGGTATTTAATCCCTGTTATTTGATTTGAAGTAATTAATTTGTAGATTTTTACATTAGATTTTACTAAATAAACATGATGTTTCTAGATTGTATCTATGTATTCCCTTTCTAAATATTTCTTCGCTTCAGGTTTTCATGTGATGTTACGATTCTGCAGTCCGGTACTTGTTTTGTATATGTTGTTATGAAAATACTTAATTGAGAAAGTTTCTGTTGAATTTTGGCCCACATAAACATTTTGGGCCTTTAGAAACTCCGGTTTAAAAAGTAAAAAAACTTAAAATTTTGGATATAATTTAATCAGAAAACTGGATTCAAGATGAGAGGATGTTGTAAATGGCTAAACTACATGAGAACCTTTATATACGTCACACATGTCTCCTTCCTGGCTGTTCTACAAGTTTTTGCTTCTTTTATAGCTGCGTAGGATATCATTAGATTTTTTTCCCCTTTTTTACTTATTACCATCACTTCCCACAATATGCTTTGCCGCTGCTCTGCTGCTCTAGTACATTATAGGCGTATGTGCGATGGACCTGGTCTGTGCGTGCTAACTTCTTTAGTGTCCATCTGCACTATGGCTCTGGACTGTTTCATTTATAACTGGTTTTGTTCCCGTTTCTGTGGCTTATCCTACAGGTCAGTCAGATCTGTTCCTGCTCATCTTGGGGACAAGTTCTGTAGCTGACTTTCCAAATTTGGGACATGAATCTCCCCCAGTTTATTAAGTTGCACTCTTAGTGGCTTCTGTAAGAGCTTTGTATAGCACCAAACCCCCAGACTCTCTGCATAGTAGTCAAGAGCAAGTATATTCATAGGACTCAGTTGCTGAAAGTCAAACAAAATAATTCCAACTGAAATGTTAGGTTTTGAGAAACCTTGAAAAGGCTTGAGATGTCAGGGAGAAGCAGAAATTGCCCTTTCAAGTGTACAGGTTGTACCTGTTCTCCATTTGTCTTTAATGCAGTCTGATGCTGACGGTCTCCTGAATGCAGGTATATACAGGATCCGTGGATTTCTAGTATCTTCAATGAAGTTCGTGTTTCCGTCAGTCCATGATCAGGCTTGATCTCAAATATAACCCATCAGTGTGCACCTTTTCCCACTGTTGATAGGGTGGGAAATGCGTTACGTTGAGCTGAAGTGTTCCTTGCCATTTCTTTCAGGGCCCATAGGATCAAGCGGTCTAGCCAGTGGTTATATCCCTTCATTTCTGAAGAAGGAAGTAGGCTCTGCTGGGCAGAGGGTTCAGTTAGCACCAGTTGTGGATCCATCTTCTAGTAAGTATGGTATCAAAGTTGGTCCTTGGCTCGTTACTCTGGTAATGCTGTGTATATGCAGCACTGAACTACATATCTTCATTTGTAAATATTTGACTGGCTGGAACTACAGTTTGTAAGCTTACAGAACTTCATATGGAGAACGATGTGGTTTATTTTTAATTTGTTTATGAATCATGTGGTTTTACCCGCAACCTATTTCAGTGGGACTCAGAGGTTGGTGTGAGAGCTGGCACAGAATTCACACTTCTCAAATCAATGATACAAATACTCCTTGTCTGGTAGGGTTTTAGGGATTGGATCCACTATTGTTCACATCAGCAAATTCTGTTAAAAAAGAGAGGCGTATTTCCTGGAGAAATAAGGATCTGGACTTGTGTGCGGTTGCTCTTCAATGTGGACAGCCACTCACTGAACCTTTATCTCATGGCATTTTCCTTTGTCCACTAGGTTATGCTTCTCTGAAGTCAGTAAGACCCCATCTTGGACAGCCATCATTCAGTTCGCCTACAAAAAGCACACCCAGGCTAATGCCTCTCCCACCACCGGCTCAGCCGATCCACGGGCGTGTTGACTGGTCGGCAAAGTATGGTGCTCACCGGTGACCTGTGGAAATACTCTCTGAACCAGTGCGTGTTTCCCATGAAATGGTGGCCAACGTGAGATAATTTGATACTATTTTATATACACCTGTAAATTTAAGAGAAACAGATCTTCTAGGAACGGGACATTTTGAAGGGTTTTTTTACGTGTATTCATTTGAATGCAATCTTGTACCTTTTTGTATAAAATTGTTTTGTTATATAATTGGATCCAGTTATTTTCATAAATCTGATACATTTTGTATATATGGCTTAGGGGGTTTGGCATTTTTATACAATAAATTTTTATAATGAATTTTTTTTAAATTTAACTTTTCCTTTATAAGATTCAACTTTTTTATAAAAGTGGATTTAAAATAGTGAAGTGGTGCAATATTGCGGTGGGAGAGAAGTACTGAGGAAGGGGCGTTCATTAGACGTTCTCTGAAGTTTATGTGCTAAATGAGGCTGTGTAATTTCAGTGGTGCCACGTCTTGATGCCACGCTTCTGTTGTCCTGGACTCATTTGCTTTGTACTGACATCAAAGGAGTGAGTGACTCGCAGTCCGAACTCTCCTCTGCAGTCACTGAGAAACTGCTGAAAGTCAGCAGGAGGCCTTTTTTTCAAAAACTTATTTTGCCTTTAAAAGGTTTTTGTTGTGCAGCTTTGCAGCTCCATTCTTTTGCTTTTGGCAAATTTGAGGGATCTTGTTTGGTGAAGGGTGAATACCATTCGGTAGATCTGTTTTCTGATGTTCTCTGCCACGGCGATCTTTTGTCCTGCTTCAAAGCTGCTTCTTGGCATTGTTCACTATGAAATAGAAAGTGGACCTACCTTTGTTAAATTCATTTAAATGTCCTAATGATTTCTGAGGAGAAAAATCAGATTCTGTGTCTTCTTTTTTTTGTTGTTGTTGGGAATGTAAGATCTGAAGATATATTTAAGACAGTATTAACAATTTTAGAGCTGTTTTCGGAGTAACAAAGTATTAGTGATACACCAGCAGCAGAGTTTAAGGAAGTAGTATCTATGCAGCTGACTCAATTTTTGCAACTGTTTTAAATCACTTTCGGAGAAAAAAGTCCAGAGGAAATGAGTCCGTTTAAGCTTATTGCAGTTCTTCAATATATCCTCACTTATAATGTGAAGAATCATAGAATGGTTTGGGTTGGAAGGGACCTTATAGATGATCTAGTTCCAACCCCCCTGCCATGGGCAGGGACACATCAGCTTCCATAAATTAGGCCCCCAGATTCTACTGGGAAAAAATGGGTCCTCACCTGGTTCTGCTAAAACGTCCTGGAATTGTGGCCGATTTCACAGAAACTGATGCAGCTCTTTGAAAAGCGGTTTAACTCTGTTTATAAGAGAAGATGAATTATCAGGTTACAGAGAAAAGAAAATAGCCCCATAGTCTGGTTTAATTCTGCACTGGAAAGGAGTGCCAGAGTCCAGCCATCAGCAAAAGATTGATGTAGATGACAGCCAGCATTTGGCTGCTCCTGCACCCCCTTCCGCAGAAGGAAGGTGATACAGCACAGTGCTGCGGGAGAGCATCTTTGGTAGCTGCATTTTGGAGCAGCACCACCAAAGCTGAAGTGTGCTGTGAAAACGCATCTTTCTGCAGAAGCGTACAGAAATGCTCACCTTTCTGAGCTCATTTTATGAGCAGATCAGGCAAATGATATACTTACGGGCCTTAACCCAGTCGACGTGGTCAGAGCAGGTGTGGCTCTCGGCACCCGGCCGTTTCGAAGGAGCTGGATGGCTCGTCTGGCGGCGAGATCCGCTCTGGGATCTGCCGGCACCGACAAGGGGCAGCTGCTGTGGGCTGGGGACTGGTACCACACGCTGCCCTTCCAGTGCTCCCCACACAGAAGGTGTGGGACGTTGAGGAAGCCGTGCCCGAGAGCAGGCTGCCAGCTCGGTGCCGCAGGAGGGACCGTCAGCAGCGCTTGTCACTGCTCTGATGGACACGGTGAGGCGGTAGAGACAAACAGGGAGCAGAAGGGGCTGTGCGTTGCACACAAGTACTTGTATAAGTAAGACTTACACGTGCCATGTTGTGTGTCCAGCTGCTCCGTTATTTGTTCATAGCAAGTACTAACTCCAAACCACACCTAACTGCTTTCGAAGCGGTGATGCCAATGTGTAGCGGTAAAATAAAGCAGCCATCCGATTTCTAAAGCACACACTGATGGTGGCTTTGGGTAAGTGGAGAGGGAAATATGTATATTTGTGTTAGAACTGGAAAGATAGTTGTTTCTTTTGGTGGAAATAAATATCTGTATTTATGTCGACGTATCATTTAATGTATTTTATCACTGAATAATTGGTCTCAAGAGAGAACACCCTGAACCTATCCGAAGTATCCCTAGACCTAAGTAGGCAATTTCACTAGCATGTGCCGTACACTTAATTCCTACTGGTGAAAGCAGGAGATGAAAAGTCACAAGAACGGGCTGCTGAGGCTCGGATTCATCCTCCCTAACCGCAGGCACCGAAGCGTGAGCTCCTTTGTGGTGAGTGAGAATCGTCTCAAGAGAAATTTGGCTCAGCTGAGAAATTAGTAGCCCTCTGGAGACACCTGCTAAGGATGGGGGGACACTCCATGAGTTTAACACAGGATGAACCTGGACCTGGCCTGTCATCTCTGAGCCGTTCTCAGCCCTGCAACGATTTTCTTGACTGTAGCATTCAAGTTTTGGTCAGTCCAGCAACAAGGTCAGAAAAAGAAGTACTTTCTTTGGCGTATCTCATCCTTTCCCAGGTTAAAGCCTTTATTTTGGGAAGAAAGCTAATAATCTTGATATTCAGAATCACCTCTTCTAGTTTAACTTAGTGGGTCAGAGAATTTGCTAAGTAGAAGTGTAATGGCAGCAATCTTGTAGCCTTTACTCAACCAAATTCCTACTGAAGCTGGAAAAAGTTCTTTCTGAGTAAGGACTGAGTTGACTGAGCTGTGTATTTTACTGTGCTGTCTCGGTGTGCAATACAGATACAGAAAAGATGTAAGTCTGTCTTTATTATACTGCAGTCTGGACAAGCAACGTATCTGAGACTTTCTCATACGTAACCTACTACTTTGTGTTTTAATATTTAGCAGCATTTTTATGCAAAATGTTTTTAGAATCGTATTGTTTACATATTCTCAGGCTTATGCATACTGTGTGGTAATGACTGTTGGAAATAAAGGAGCCTGACAGTGGACTCGTTCACCTCATTCACCTCCAGATTTTCAGAAGTCTTGTGTAAGTGCCGTGATGTTAGCCAAAAATCCTCCAGCCCAGAAAACCCACTTCATGGTATTCCATACCTGACAAGGCTGTTGATGTGAAGAGGGCATTCCGTAACGTGAGGAGGAAAACAGATGTTGAAAGAACGTTTTTGAACTTAATGGAAGGAGAGGGCGGGATTGTCAGAGTGAGATCTTGAAGAAATAATGGTTCTTGTTTACTCAGTGGTTTTGTTCAAAAATGTTATAAATGTTTGTTTCATTCCTCCTATGTCAAGTCTTCTACCCAGAATAAAGTTACTATTGAAACATTGACTGACAAGAGTCTCGATCTTTTATTCAGATTTTAATAAGGGCACTTTAGTTTGGCGTTTGTTTGTTTGTTTAGTTGTGTTTTGTTTTTTTGTAAATAAGCCTTCCCTTTGGTGCCTTCGTGGAGGTGTGCTGCCTCCCGGCAGCTGGGCTCTTTCTGTGTGTTCATCAGCCGCGTGATTTGAGCCGAAAGATGTAATTTCTGCTGTGCCCTGTGAGCTTGGTGTGAAGCTGGTAGTGTGGCCCTTGTCAGCTCCTCTGAACCGGGCTGCCACGCTGAATTGAAACAGAAGATGCGTGACACCTCGGGAGGAGAACAGGCAGCTGCACTAGGTGATTGCTGGGGGTCCCTTCCAGCTGAGATACTCCTGTTCCATGGTTGTTGTTGGTGTCTCGTGTCACCTCAGCCTTCTCTGCCTGCTTTCAGGGCAGCAGAAGCTGAAGACAGCTGATAACTTACAAAGCCAGCCCTTCTGCTGGCTGTACAGGTGGGCTTAAAATGAATTGCACAGGCGCTGGCCTGAGTGAAAAATCCCTTTATGAGGATTCGTGGATGACTGGGGGATTGGTAGTGGGAGAAGTGATGAGCTGAGCATGGGGATGGAAATCAAAATAGAATTGGAAATTCGATTGCACCCAGTGTCATGAAAATTGAGGCCGTGGGTCATTTTTATAAAGGTGAGTTTGTGAGTGGTGCAAAATAATGGCAGACTGCCCCATGCAGTGCCTCACTTGGATGTGTCTGCAGTCTTGGAAGCTTGACTACCCTACGTTCTCCTACAAATGGACCTTGAGCTTGTTTGGAGGTTCTAGCAGGGGAGCGCAGCTACCGTATACCCTTGGACCGATGAACGGTACGCCTCTATCGGGGAAGGTCGTCCTCTTCGACCGAGCGCGCAGCTTCGGGAGGGACGCACATGGAGCGGTGAGGGAGGAAGGGGACACCCGCCTAGCCAGCCAGATCAGCCGAATCAACCCTGGCGATCAATGGGGTGACAGATGTCGCAGCCAGATCGCCCTTACATCCATTA